>JGI24724J26744_10000207_pt1 | contig 46069 bp, 39 predicted proteins | sample Cruoilmetagenom7_FD_26744 | JGI IMG/M metagenome (IMG submission 26744) | reverse complement strand
TCCGGGGGGGGGGCGTGATGAGCTTGGCGGGTTGGTGTATAAGCATGTTGTATCGGTTGCCAAGGCGCAATCGCTTGTGGTGGTCAAGACGGCGCCCGGGCATGCGCAAATGATGGCGAGCGCGTTTGATCAGTGGCCACCGGAGGGGGTTGTCGGGACAGTTGCGGGCGATGACACGATTTTTCTAGCGACTTCGAGCGCAAAGGCAAGTGAACAGGTTCTTAAGGCTTTAGAAGCGGTGATGGAAGGGGGGAAAGCATGAAGGACTTTATCACGACCCAAGAATGGAGCAAGGGGGAGCTGGATGAGTTGCTTGCCAATGCCTTTGAGCTCAAGGGGGATCCGATGCAGCCGCTGCTCGCGGGAAAATCGGTGGCGCTTTTGTTCTTCAATCCTTCATTGCGGACTCGCAGTTCGTTTGAGATCGGGACCTGGCAGATGGGCGGGCATGCAGTAGTTCTTGAGCCCGGGCAGGGTGCATGGGCGATGGCCTTTGGTGAGGGCGAGGTTATGGACGGCGGTGCTGAGGAGCATGTCGCCGAAGCGGCCGGTGTGCTGAGCAGGTACTGCGATCTGATCGCGGTGCGGGCATTCCCGAAGTTTATTGATTGGAATACTGATCGTGAGGATCTTGTAATCCGAGCGTTTGCCCAGCATGCATCGGTGCCCGTGATCAATATGGAAACAATCACGCACCCTTGCCAAGAACTGGCGCACATTATGGGATTGCAGGAGCGGTTTGGAACGACCGACCTTCGTGATAAGAAGTATGTTTTAACATGGACCTATCACCCAAAGCCCTTGAACACCGCGGTAGCCAACTCTGCAGCCATGATCGCGACGAAGTTTGGGATGGATGTGACACTCCTTTGCCCAGATGAGCGTTATTTGCTCGATGAGCGGTACATGAGTTACGCGTCGCAGAACGCGGATGAATCCGGAGGCACCTTCTCGGTATCGCATGATATTGAGTCCTCATATTCGGGTGCCGATGTGGTGTACGCCAAGAGTTGGGGGGCGTTGCCGTTCTTTGGAAACTGGGAAGCCGAGAAGCCTATCCGGGATTCGAATAAGCACTTTATTGTTGACGAAGCAAAAATGGCCCTCACCAACAACGCGGTGTTTAGCCATTGCTTACCCGCACGGCGCAATATCAAGGCGACTGACGGGGTGATGGATTCCGCGAACTCGATGATAATTGATGAAGCAGAAAATCGTTTGCATGTACAAAAGGCATTGATGGCGGCGATGATTGGCTCGCCGATTACTGCCTGATAGGTGAAGGGACACGAAATGACAGGTTCAAAAACATTGGTGCTCGCATTTTCAGGCGGTTTGGACACAAGTTTCTGTGTACCTTATCTTATTGACCGAGGATGGGAGGTCATCACGCTCTTTGTTGATACCGGTGGGGTTGGTAAGCATGAGGCTGAGCTTGTCGCAAAGCGGGCGATGGAGGTTGGTGCTCGCGAGCATATCACGATTGATGCGGGCCAAAAACTTTGGGATACGATCGTGACCCCGATGGTAATGGGGGGAGTGAAATATGAAGACAGATACCCACTGTTGTGCTCGGATCGATATGTTATCGCCGCGGAGATGGTCAAGTTGGCACATCAGCGTGGGGCCAGCGCGGTAGCGCATGGTTGTACCGCGATGGGCAATGACCAAGTTCGCTTTGATCAGTCGATCCGGTCGCTCACAGATTTGCCGATCATTGCACCGATCCGCGAGATTATGTCGGCGACCAAAGCCCCTAGGTTGTATGAAATAGAAGATCTCAATAATCGTGGGATTGGAGTCTCCGCTGAGGCAAAGCGGTACACAGTCAATGAGAACTTGCTCGGCGTAACGGTTTCGGGTTCGGAGATCGACGAGATGGGGGCTCCGGGTCCTGGGACACGCAAGCTCACAAAGCACGCAAGGGATTGGCCTAATGAGTCATTGCGTGTCAAAATAGGCTTTGAAAAGGGGAGGGTGGTGACTCTTGATGGTGAAGCGGTTGCTGGCCCTGAGATTCTACGGTTGCTCAACAAGAGTTTTGGAGGCTATGGCGTTGGGCGGGGTATGTACACGGGTGACACAATTGTTGGTCTCAAGGGACGGATTGTGTTTGAGTGTCCTGGTCTCGAGGCTTTGTTTGTAGCCCATAAGGCACTCGAGGAGTTGGTGCTGACCAAGGCTCAGAATGAGTTTAAGCCAGCGGTCGCTCGGAGATGGACCGAGCTTGTCTTTGGAGGGATGTTCTATGAGCCATTGTGCCAGGATATTGAGTTGTTTATCAGATCAACTCAGTCGGTTGTCACGGGTGAGGTTGTTATTGAAACATTTGGCGGCGTGTGTGATCCCGTAGAGATTCACACCGAGAATGCACTAATCCGTGACGGGGCGTGTTATGCGCAGCACGCGGACTGGTCGTCCGCTGAGGCCGAGGGGTTTATTCAGATTCACGGGCAGTCCTCTACTATGGGGGCCGAGATTCGAGGCAGGGTTGGAACTGGAGAGGAGACGCAGCAATGCTCGGTCGTATCCTGACGCATCTCGAGTTTCTGGTGGGCTGCGACACCCAGAATCCGCCCAGACTAATTTCGGCGGAGCACCCCGTGATCACATATTGTGCTGATGTATTGCAAGGGTGCGGATGCTCGATCAGTATTGAAGATCAGGGCGATGGGTGCGTGAGTTTGCATGCGACCCGGGGCATCTCGCGAACACTGGTGAACTGTCATCTTGATACGGTCCCTGCTGATTCCTCATGGTCGAGGGATCCGTTTGTGCTTACTATAGAATCGGATCGTGCTATTGGTCTTGGGGCTTGCGATATTAAGGGTGCGGCGGCGTGCATACTTGCAGCCGCTCAAGAGAGTGATGGGCCACTTGCGTTGTTGTTTACTACTGATGAAGAGGCGGGGCAGAGCTGCTGTGTTCGGAGCTTTCTGAGGGACTCGTCGTTTTACGAACGAGCCTTGGTCGCTGAACCTACCGGTGGATTGGCGGTGCGTGCGCATCGCGGGTTGGCGACGTTCGAGTTGGAGTTTTCAGGATGTGCCGCTCATTCATCTCTCATCGGGGTGGGTATGCAGAGCGCAGTGCATCAGGCGGCACGGTGGTGTGCCGCTGCGTTAGAACTCGTTCATGATGCTCCATACGACAATATTCGGCTCAATATCGGTGTGATTGAGGGCGGTACCAAAGCCAATGTTTCTGCGTCATCGGCGAGGGTCGTCTTTGGCATGCGTCCGCCTCCAGGAATGGATCCGGAGGGGCCTGCAAACGTTTTGAAGTCACTCATTAAAGATACGGATGTATGCACATGGATCCAGAGGTTTACTGCGCCGAGTCTCGATGAGTCTTCCGGATCAGCGGGGCTTCTCAGAGACTATGGGTTAGAGCCCGCTGATCCGGTGGATTTTTGGACGGAGGCGGCGCTCTTTCATGAGGCGGGGATCGCGACAGTTGTGCTAGGTCCCGGAGATATAAGTCAAGCCCACGCTGCCGATGAGTATGTTCTTCTGTGTGATTTAGAGTCGGTGTATCAATCGTACAAGCGTGTTTTTTCCGGAACGCCGGAGAGCAAAATTTGTAATGCGGTCGTATCAGAGGCCCAAGGAGCGAACCAGTTATGATGCGTGATGTTATTCTCAATTTGCTGTACAACCTTGGCGGAAAGCATGAAGTAGAGCGGTACCTTTCTGAGTACACGCAATCGACTACGCCCAAGTCGACTGTAGTCAAAGTTGGCGGGGCGTTGATCGAGAATGATCTTGATGATCTCGCATCGTCGCTTGCATTTTTGCGTCATGTGGGCATGTCGCCTGTGGTAGTTCATGGGGGTGGGCCTCAACTCTCGCGTGAGCTTGACTTGCAGGGTGTCGAGAGCCGCTGGGTGGATGGGTTTCGGGTGACATCGCCAGAGGTGCTCGGGGCGGCTCATCGGATGTTCCTTCGTGAGGGTGCGCGGTTGGCCCAAGCGATTGATGGGCACGGAGTGCGTGCACGGGTCGTTCCATCGGGTGTCTTTGAAGTTGTCCCCGATGACCATGAGCGGCTTGGCCTGGTTGGTCGTGTTGTTGGTGTTGATCTGGATCCGGTGCGTTCCGCATTTGAGTCCGGGTATGTCCCGGTGCTGTCTCCTTTGGGGGTTACCAAAGACGGCCAGCTGCTAAACGTGAACGCTGACACGGCGGCACGGGCACTTGCCGAGGCGCTGCGTCCTGGAAAGATGATCTTCTTGACTGAAACCGGAGGGATACTTGGCACCGATGGGGATGTGATCTCGGCGGTCAATCTTGAAGAAGATCAAGAACGGCTTGTATCAACCGGTGAAGTTTCAGGGGGTATGGCTCGGAAGCTCGCCGAGATTGGAGAGTTACTTAGCGGGCTCCCTGCACATGCATCGGTGTCGATTACAAAGCCATCGAATCTCGCAAGTGAGTTGTTTACGCACAAAGGCAGCGGCACTCTGATCCGGAGCGGCGCCTCTATCAGAGTTGTTGACAGGATTGACTCGCTGGACCTTCCTGAGCTTCAGAACCTGATTGAGTGTAGTTTTGGCCGGAAACTCGATCCCGATTACTTTGATTCGGTAGCGGGAAATCGGGCATTGATCGCACCGTATACCGCGGTAGCCATAATGGTTGATTCCGGATCGGTTCCGTATCTGGACAAGTTTGCGGTCACTGCACAGGCACAGGGTGCGGGGATTGGCGCTTCGCTTTGGAACAGGCTTGTTGATGAGTATCCCAAGATGTTCTGGAGATCACGGACGGACAATCCAATCAACGGATGGTACATGCAGCGTGCCGATGGCATGAAGCGGCTTGATGACTGGGTTGTTTTCTGGAAAGGGCTCAGCACAAACGATGAGATTGAGTTTGCAATCGACCAGGCACGGTCCTGCAAGTCCAGCTTTGTCGAAACACGCGATGCAAAGAAGGAGCATGTCAATGTGTAAGGGTGATTTTACAGTTGGGATTGTTGGGGCTCGCGGGCATACTGGGTTGGAACTCATCCGGCTCATAGACCAGCACCCGAATGCGCGGCTGTCGTTCGCTGCTTCGCGGTCAAAATCAGGGCAGCCGGTGCCATTGATGGGAGACTATGGCTTGACCTATGTGGGCGCGGATCCTGGCGAGGTGTCATTGCTCAAGGCAGACGCGGTGGTTCTCGCTGTTCCTGATGGTGCGACCGGTGATTATGTACAGGCACTCAAAGACACGGCGGTTCTCGATTTATCGAGCGATCATCGTTTCGATGATTCATGGGTGTATGGCTTGAGTGAACACAACACGCACTCATTGATAGGAGCGAAGAAGATCAGTAATCCCGGGTGTTACGCAACGGCAGTTCAGTTGGCGCTCAAGCCCCTGATGAACATGCTCGATGGGACACCCCATGCGTTCGGGGTGTCAGGGTATTCCGGTGCGGGGGCGACCCCCTCACCCCGGAATGATCTCGGAGTGCTCGGAAACGGTATCACGCCTTACAAACTTGTTGAGCATACACACGAGAAGGAAATTTCTCGCCATCTCGGGCGAGCTGTCCGGTTCTCGCCGCATGTGGCTCCGTTCTTTCGGGGGATTGTCGTTACGATACAGGCCCGCCTAAAGGCTCCGACGAGTGCTGAGCAACTGATCGATCTGTACCAAGATGCTTACCCGAGTTCGGGGTTGATACGCGTGTTGGGCGAGCGGGTCCCTCGGGTGCAAGAGATTGCTCTTGATTTCGGGGCCGAGATTGGCGGTATTACTGTTGGATCAGATGGGATGGATATCGCCGTAGTGTGCACGATCGACAACCTTCTCAAAGGGGCGGCTTCTCAGGCGATCCAGAATCTAAATCTTGCCTTTGGATTCGAGAGCGAGCTCGGGCTCGTGCGTCAAGAGGCTCTAGTATGAGTACATTGCTGTGGAACAAATCGGGCGTGAAGACAGATTCATCGGTGATGCGGTATCTGGCCGGGGAAGATGTGGTCCTTGATCGTGAGTTATTCAGTTATGATATCAAGGCCACGGCTGCGCATGCACATGGGCTTGGCATGCGGAAGCTTCTTGCAGACGATGATGTAAGTGCGATCGTAGGATCACTCAAAGAACTCAATGAGCTCTGGAACAGGGGAGAGTTTGTTCTTGACGAGCGGCATGAGGATGGACACTCGGCGATTGAATCACATTTGGTGGAGTGTTTAGGGGAAGTTGGAGCGCGGGTACATTTGGGCCGAAGCAGGAATGATCAGGTGTTGGTTGCGACACGTCTTTATATGATTGAGTCACTCGATTCGCTTAAGGATCTCCTAGTTGATTGCGCTTGTGCTTCTTTGGAGCGGGCACGCGAGCATGAGATGGATCTGATGCCCGGGTACACGCATCTCCAGCGTGCGGTGCCATCGAGTGTTGGGTTGTGGATGGGATCGTTTGCAGAGTCCTTTGTGGACTCTGCAGAGCTTGTTGCAATGACAAGGAAGTGGATTGATGCGAGTCCACTGGGGACTGCTGCTGGGTATGGGGTGAATCTGCCTCTGGCGCGGGATGAGGTCGCTCAAGAGCTTGGGTTTGCTCGTATTGTGATCAACCCGATGGCGGCTCAAGCGAGCCGGGGGAAGCACGAACACCAAGCGATTGCGGCGATGTGGCAGGCAATGCAGGATGTTCGGAGGTTGGCTTGGGACCTGAGTTTGTTCAGCACCGCCGAGTTTGGGTTTGTTCAGATGCCTGATGAGACGATGACAGGGTCGTCGATCATGCCCAACAAGAAGAATCCTGATCTCGCCGAGCTCCTTCGGGCTTCATGCTCCACGGTGGGTGCGTGCATGAGTGAACTCCAGCAGCTGACGAGTTTGCCGAGCGGGTATCACCGCGACCTGCAGCTAACCAAGCCCGCATTGATCCGCGCGACCCGGGTTACTCTCGATACGCTCGCGCTGGTTCCCGATGTGATCCGCCGAACAACATTCAGCACTGCTGCTATGAGTGAAGCTGTAGAGAGTGAGATGTTGGCGACCGACAAAGCAGTGGAGCTCGCATCCGGTGGTCTAGCGTTTCGAGACGCCTACCGGATGGTGGGGGAGTCGCTTGATTCTCTAGTCGGCGCAGATTTATCAAAGAGCTTGGGAGCACGCGTCTCGCCCGGTGCATGCGCGGATCTCAGGCTTGATGAAATCAAAGCTCGCATCGAGAACTGTTGAGTTCAGAAGCTAAGAGAGGCTTTCGTCCTAAATCTTTTCAAGGAGGAGTTCTCGATGAAATGGTGTTATCTTGAAAAAGGTTATAGAATCGGTTTGACATACAACCGATAGTGAATAAAGTCACCCAGCTATGAACCAGATCCAGACCAACTCTAAATCGATCAAATCGAAAGCCAAAGACGCAAAACGCGTCTGGGTTGCGGTTTTGGTCGAGGCCTGTATGAGCTAAACAAGTTCAACACCCAAAACCAAGTGTACACGCAACCCTGATGAGTATCAGGGTGTTTTTTTATGTCAACCTGTTCCAGAACACAACGAATGAAGGAAATTACGCCATGACCCAGACAACAACTATCGAAGTCAACTGCCCTGAATGCGATGCCCCTGTGGGTTTCAATCGTCCGCCGCTCAATGGTGAAATTGCCAACTGCAGCGACTGCAGCGCCGAGCTCGAGGTCACTTGCACCGCGCCAATCGCCCTTGAACTCGCTCCTGAAGTCGAAGAAGACTGGGGCGAATAAGGCTGCTACTGCAGTGAATCGAAAGGATGAATTATTATGAGAATTGCTATGACTTATACCAGGCTGCGCACCGAGGAGCGGATGCTCCTTGACGCCTTCGAACATCTGGGTGTTGAAGTGGTACCTGTAGATCTTCGGGCAACGGTGTTCAACCCCGAAGATCTTGGCGAGTGGGGTGGGTATGACGCGGTGATTGACCGATCGCTGAGTTTGACCTACACCCTGACTTCGGTACGGATGCTCGAGCATTACGGGATCAGGTGCATCAATCCGCTCTCGGCAATCCAAATCTGCTGCGATAAACTCTCGACAACGCTCGCGCTGGTCGATGCGGGTGTGCCAACACCAGGGGTTCGTGTCGCGGTCAATGCTGGTTCAGGACTGAAAGCTGTAGAGCAGATCGGTTATCCGGCAGTGGTCAAGCCGACAGTTGGGTCATGGGGGCGACTTGTGGCTCGGCTGAATGATCGGGACGCCGCGGAGGCGGTTCTTGAACATCGCGAGCAACTCGGTTCTGTCCAGCAGCAGGTGGTTTATGTTCAGGAACACATCGAGAAGCCTGATCGGGATATCCGTGTGTTTGTGGTTGGTGGCGAGCCCATCGCGGCGATTGTGCGGTCGAGCGAGCATTGGGTGACCAATACCGCTCGCGGTGCGTCCGCCGAGGGCATGGAGATTACAGACGAGCTTCGTGCGATTTCAGTCAACGCCGCGGCGGCGACGGGCGCGGATATTGTGGCTGTTGATTTACTTGAATGTCCAGAGCGTGGGCTTCTGGTTAATGAGTTGAATCACTCGATGGAGTTCCGGAACTCTATTGAAACCACAGGTGTGAACATTCCCGAGCATGTTGCCCGGTATGTCGCGGAGATCGCTGAATCGGTTCGTGCTAGATCGGGGATTGCTGTATGACTGTTCAGGTTTCAATAGTGGGTGGTTCGGGGTATACCGGTGGGGAGCTTCTTCGTTTGCTCTCGATGCACCCTCAGACTGAAGTTGCCCAGGTTTCATCGCGGAGACTCATTGGGCAGCCGATTCATCGATCGCATCCAAATCTTCGAGGGCACCTCAATACGCTGTACTGTGTGCCCGAGGAGATCGAGCCATGCGATGTGCTTTTCTTATGCATGCCCCATGGCAAGGCGGCCGGTGATATTGAACGCTGGCGTGGGTTAGCACCCCTGGTGGTTGATCTTTCTGCAGACTTTCGACTCCGTGATGCCCAGAACTATCAATCGTGGTATGGCGATGAACACCCGTCGCCTGATGTGCTCACAGAAGCGGTTTACGGATTGCCCGAGATTTCGCGCGAGCGGCTTGAAGGCGCGAGTCTTATCTCGGGGGTCGGGTGCAACGCGACGGCAATGACGCTGGCGCTGCTCCCATTAGCGCGGGCTGGGCTAATCAAACGCGGGATCGCGGATCTCAAGGTTGGTTCATCGGAAGCGGGGGCCGAAGCGAGCGCGGGGTCGCATCATCCCGTCCGCGCCAGGACGGCACGGACTTACAGCCCGTCGGGGCATCGGCATCTTGCCGAGGTGTCCCAGTCGCTCGGAGATCTAGATCTTGATGCGACAGTAACCGCGGTCGATATGGTCCGGGGCGTTCTGTGCACAGCACACATCGAGCCGACTCAACGGATAGAAACCAAGGATCTATGGAAGTTGTACCGGGGGGCGTACAAGGACGAGCCGTTTGTTCGGATCGTTGCGGATCGTTCAGGGCCCAACCGGTTTCCAGACCCAAGGATTGTTGTTGGGTCGAACTATGCGGATGTTGGGTTTTCGATTGATGAACGCTCGGGTCGGATCATTGCGCTGTGCGCGATCGACAATCTTGTCAAAGGGGCCGCGGGGTCTGCGATTCAATCCATGAATATAGCTCTTGGTTTCAATGAAACCGAAGGGCTGAGCTTCCCGGGACTCCATCCCGCATAACCAGAATAGGAACAGATTATGTCTACTGACAATCATACAATCGTAATCAAGATCGGCGGGGGCGAAGGGATCGACCCGACTGCACTGACCGACGAACTCGCAGAGCTGACCAGCGCGGGCGTCCGTGTGGTGCTCGTTCACGGTGGTTCGCACGAGACGAACCAACTCGCCGAGGCGCTCGGGCACCCGACCAAGACCATCGTCAGCCCGAGCGGGAATCAATCCCGGCGGACCGACCGGAGGACGCTGGAAATATTCATGATGTCGTACTGCGGGAAGGTGAACAAGACGGTCGTTGAAAGCCTGAGGCGATCCGGTGTCAACGCCATTGGGTTGTCTGGGATTGATTCCGGGATTTGGGTTGGCTCTCGCAAGTCCGCAATTCGCGGCGTAGAAGATGGCCGGACGGTATTGATTCGTGATGATTTGTCTGGGAGGGTCGAGTCTGTTGATGCTGAGTTTCTCAATACGCTCCTCGATTCAGGGCGGACTCCGGTGCTCACCCCTCCCGCGATCACGGCAGACGGGATTGCGATCAATGTAGACGCCGACCGCGCGGCGGCGGCGACCGCCAAGGCATTGGGGGCCGATGAGTTGTTGCTACTTTCAAATGTTCCGGGTGTGCTCCGTGATCACACCGATCTTGATTCTTTGATTGAGACCGTGGATCAGCACTCGCTCGAAGAAGCGCAACAGGCGGCGCAGGGACGGATGAAGAATAAGGTGCTGGCGGCACAAGAGGCAATCGATGGAGGGGTGAATCGGGTTTCTATCGCTTCAGCTGGCGGTGAGCGTCCGATTGAACGGGCCCGCCAAGGTGCGGGGACAACCTTCGTGCAAGGGGTTGTGTCATGAATATTGAATCACAAGTTCTCTTTGATCTTGTTTCTGCAAAGAGCCTATCGGGAGACGAGCAGCACGCTGCGGAGGTGTTCGTTCGGCATGCCGAGGTTCTTGGGTATGAAACGGAGATCGATCAGGTAGGCAACGCGATCGCGCACCGCGGTCCCGAAGATGCGGATACTCATATTGTTCTCCTAGGTCATATCGACACGGTGCCTGGGGATATCCCGGTGCGGATCGACGACGGGATTCTCCATGGTCGCGGGTCGGTGGATGCCAAGGGGCCACTGGCGGCGATGCTGATCGGCGCCTCTCGTTCAGAAATCCCCGATGGTGTTCGGATCACCGTAGTGGGTGCTGTGGGCGAAGAGGCTTCGGGATCTATTGGGGCGCGTCATCTTGTGGATCAGTGGAGACCAGATGCATGCATCATCGGTGAACCAAGCGGCTGGGACGGTGTCACGCTTGGGTATAAGGGGAGACTGCTTGCGACAGCAACCGCGACTTGTCCCAACACACATTCGGCAGGCAAAGACTCGTCGGCCAGTGACGAGCTAATTGCTTGGTGGGCTTCGGTGCTGGAGCGTGTCGAGAAGTTTAATCTCGGGTCTGGCCGAGTCTTTGATCAGATCCAGGCGACGATTGACTCCATGTCATCGTCGAGCGATGGTCTGCATCAGCGTTCGACTGTAAACACCGGATTTCGGCTCCCGACAATGATGGGGCCTCAAGAGTTTGCAGAGATGATCGAGCCACTGGCAAGCGAACGGGTAGTGATTAGATTTGATGGGGCCGAGCGGGCGCACGCAACGGGCCGCAATGATCCTGTTGTTCGTGCACTGTCGGTGGCTATCCGAAAGCAGGGCGGGTGCCCACGTCCGAAGCTCAAAACAGGGACCGCGGATTTCAATGTCGTAGCGCCGATCTGGAAGTGCCCGATCGCGGCGTACGGCCCTGGGGATAGTGCCTTGGACCACACACCAAACGAGCATATTGATCTTGAGGAATACCAACGATCTATTCGGGTGATTACGGGCGGGGTTGAATCATTGGCCGAAGAACTCGTGATTCAGGCGGGTTACTCGTTGCAGCAGAAATCGCTTGCTTAGAGACCCAAGCGGGATAGGGCATTGATAATCGGACTTTCTCCTCCTTTTGCGGGTTTCGATCCAGAAAGATGTAGGTGTTTTTACAGATCTCTGTTAGAGTGTTAGACTCTGAGGCCGAACATTTGGAGTGTTGGGCGAGAGCTGAGGAGGAGATTGAGATGGCGATTTGTCGTGGAATTTATGGTGGGTTGAGCTGTGGAGTGATCTTGGGTATTTCCGGTTCGGCAATGGCCGGTCCGGTAACCTTTGTTGAGCAGACCGGCGCGGTGGGGTTGACACATTCGCACATGACTGTTGGGGCTGGGCCTGACATGGAGTTCATGACAACTGGCGGAGCCGTCGGTGACTTTGATCGCGACGGCGACCAAGACCTGTTTGTGATCGGTGGATCGGCGGGGGTTGATCTGCTCTATTGGAATGACGGGAACGGGAATTTTTCAGAGGGTGGGGCGGCGGCAGGGATTGCACGGGCGCACAAAGGTTCTGGTGCAGCGGTCGGGGACTATGACAATGACGGCGATCTGGATATTTATGTGACTTCAACGGGCACTGCTGCAGGGAACATGGTGCCTGGGCAGAATGTGCTGTACCGTAACAACGGGAACGGGACCTTTTCGGATGTGACCGCTGCTGCTGGAGTCTCGACCAATAACGCCGAAGTTGGGGATGCGTTCTCGGCGGCGTTCGGGGATTATGATCTCGACGGCGATCTAGATATGGCAGTTGCCGGTTGGCTCGGCGGTAACAAGCTGTATCGCAATAATGGGGACGGTACTTTCACCGATGTGACCCTCGCTGCTATTGATACCGACATGACCTTGGTGCGTGGGTTCTCACCTAAGTTTGTAGATATGGACGGGGATCGGTACCCAGAGATATTGTGGGTCGCTGACTTTTTCACCTCGCGGTACCTTGTCAATAATGGCGACGGGACCTTTACAAACCAGACGATCAGCTCCGGGACCGGGCTTGATTCCAATGGGATGGGGAACACCTTTGGTGATCTCGATAACGATGGTCGATTGGATTGGTACGCGACAAGCCGGATTAATGGTGACGGGTCGAGCGGATCGGGCAATATGTTCTATCGTGCGACCGCAGTGGACCATGTATACGAAGAGGTTTCGGTCGCAACCGGTTGCAACGAGGGGTACTGGGGCTGGGGGGCCACTGCGATGGACTTTGATCAAGATGGCTGGCTCGATGTTATCGCAACCAACGGCTTTACAGGGAGCTTTGAACTGGACCCGACCGTGTTCTTTGCCAATGACGGGACCGGCAATTTTGTTGAGAGCGCGATCGCGAGCGGAATTATGGATGTCGGGCAGGGACGCGGGCTTCTCAATGTTGATCTTGAAAACGACGGGGATCAGGATGTGTTGATTTTCAATAATCGGCAGACGATGGTGTGCCTGCGGAATGATTCAGTGGGCGGATCGGCGATCACGCTGGCGTTCAATACCAATGGTGTACCCGGCCTAGCTCCCGATGGGATCGGGACACGAGTCGAGCTAACCGCGGGCGGGATGACACAAGTGCGGTATTTGTCGGCGGGATCGAACTACTTGGCTCAGTCGGAACTGAGTGTTCACTTCGGGATCGGTGGCGAGGCGACGGCGGATCTGGTGATTCAGTACGCTGATGGATCGAGCGAATCGTTTGGCGGGGTTGCTCCAGGGCGGTACACGATCACAGCCAGGGTATGTCCGGCAGACTTCTCGCCCAATGGTGTTCTTGATTTCTTTGATATCTCCGCGTTTCTAGTGCAGTTTACAGGTCAGCACCCGCAGGCGGATATGAACGGGGACGGTGCGTTTGATTTCTTTGATATCTCAGCGTTCCTGACCGCGTTCTCGGCTGGTTGCAACTAAGCCGTCGAATCTGGTCAGTGCAGGCAGATCTAATATCGTTCTAGACATCGAATTCTAAAGAAAGAGCCGTGAACTCAGTGGGTTCACGGCTCTTGCTTTGAGAAGGAGACAGGATTGGTGTGCCCGATGGCTTTAAGCGGCACGCTGTGATTGATTGATGAGTTTGTGGAGGTCTTCGGGGCTGTGGCCTTGGGCGATGAGTTCGAGGAGTTGGTTTGCGTTTGCGGTGGGGAAGATCGACTCAATGCTTGATGCGTGGGTTTGGGGTTTCAGTTCCATGGGCTGCTCATGTTCAATCGGCTCTCCTCCATCGTTTGTTTGGTGGGCGAGATTGGATTGTGAACGGTCCATGCTGCCCAGATCGGTGATCGAGGGCGTTAAGTTGAGTGATTGAATAGCAGGCGCGCAAGATAACAAACATTGTGCGATTGGATTCTTGTTGAAGTGAATTTTGAGTCGGGATTAGGGCTTCGTCCAGATTCCCGAGCCTGGCTTGTAGGGAGTGACTCCCTCGTTAGCCTTAGCCCGATTGTCATCGCTCAGGACTTTGGGATCTGAGCTCCACTCGACTTTGGCTTGTCCTAGCAGTGTTCCCGATGCGACAGCGAGGTCGATCTGAGCGATCTGGTAGTCGACAATAGCTCTGATCTCCGACAAACGGGCATCGGCGAGATTGGCGTCGGCGTCAAGGACGATTGTCGAGGTCGAACGGCCCACATCGTACTGGCGTTTCTCGGCTTCGAGGAGCCGAGCGCTGAGTAGTACAGAATCCCGCGAGGCGAGAATCCGGTGCCAGGTACTCTGGAGATTATCCACAGCGTTGAGGATCTCGGTGGTGATGGATTGCTCTCTTGCATCACGAGAGGCGAGGGATTGGAGGCGGGAGAGGATGGCCTGGGCGAGCGAGGCCTTGGCGGCTTCATTGCCAAGCGGGAACTCGGCGTTGAGCCCGACGGACCAGTCCTCGAACTCGTTCTGGGCGAGAACATCGACGGAGTTTCCGAGCGATCCGGCGAGGCCGTTTACGCGGTAGGTGTAGTTGAGGGCAACGAGCGGGAGTTTTTGGTTCTCAGCAAACCCGATCGCGGCGGCCTGTCTTGCGAGCTGAATTTCCAGTTCGAGCATTTCCATACGGTTATCGATTGCAGCGGTAGTAAGCTGGTTGAGATCGTAGAGGTACTCGATGGGGTCCGGTGCAGAGTCGGTAAGGATTCTGGTGTTTGTATCAACGGTGAGCCCGGGCATGTTAATGAGTTGCTTGAGGGTGCGTTGCTGGAGTTTGACATCGTTCTGGGCGCGGATGATGGATTCGATACGGTCGGCGACGCCTGATTGGGCGCGGACGATATCGACCTCGGTACCCGTGCCAGCGTCCTTTTTGCGCTGGGCGCTTGCGAGTTGGGACTGGGCAACGGTGTGTTGCTGCTCGACGACTTCAAGCGCTTTGGTCGCGGCGTAGAGACGCCAGTAGGCACGGTCAACATCGGCCAGCACACGGATGACCTCGAGCTTGGTTTGTGCGAGGGAAGTTTGGCGATCGAAGTCTGCCAGCCTGAGCGCGTGGGTAGTAGCACGACGGCCAGCGTTGCGTAGAAGGTTGTGGGATAGGGAAATCTCTAGATCGGTCGTCCAAGCTGGATTGAGTGTTGAGAAGGTATTGTTTGAAGAGAACCGGTTAACGGGGGCCGAGACCGTGACGGTGCCGCCTGTCATGAGTGGGATGCGGACACCTGGGGTGATGGACTGGCTTCGGGACTGGGAGCCAACGAGCGTCGAGGAGGTTGGAGCGTCCGTGTCGGCCCATGATGCGGCGAGTGTAAAGACGGATTCAAACGCGGCGAGTTCTTGGTTGACACGCTGGGTTGCGATCTCTGGAGCGATGAGCGTTGCCGACAATCCAAGATTGTTTGAGAGTGCGGCGGTGCGAGCGTCGCCGAGGGTGAGGTCAAGTCTTTCGACATTGGCATAGTCTGTCTGTGCTTGGGTGAGCTGCGCCTGTGTGTCACGCGAGGCATCCTCGGGAGCTCGCTCAAGCTGGAAGACACCGATGTTGTGGAGCCGTTCTTTGGTGGCGACCGTGTTGGTGTCCAGCGGGCCTTGCTTGAATGGATTAGACATGCATCCTGCAAGCAGCGGAACCGCTGTAAGTGTTGCGGCGATGAGGAGCGTGTGGACGGATGGCGTGTGGTGTGGTTTGGTCATTGTGGTGGTCGTGTGCTGTGCGTTTTGGTGAATGACTGAAACCGTCCAAGAGCAACGGTGTCTAACTTTGGTGGGATGGTCCTACTCGTGGCGGAGGGCGTCGATGGGATTAAGCATGGATGCTTTGATCGCGGGGAACATACCGAAGACGATGCCGACAGCCGCGGAGAATCCGAGCGAGAGCATGACGGCCCATTTCGGTATTGCAATGGAATCGAGTGGGAAGTCCGGGATGAACTGGACACCCGCGACCAGTACATTTCCAATGAAAAGCCCGACGAGCCCGCCGACGACACAGAGAACGACGGCTTCGACCAAGAACTGGAGAAGGACAACGGGGGGTTTGGCCCCCATAGCTTTCCGTAGCCCGATTTCGCGTGTGCGTTCAGAGACGGAGACGAGCATGATGTTCATGATGCCGATACCGCCCACGAGGAGGGAAACGGCGACGACGCCGCCCATAACCATACCGATAACGCGGGCGACGTTGTTGAAGTTTTCGATCGCGCTTTGGACGACAAACATATCAAAGGTATTTTCATCATCGGGGCTGAGGTTCCGGTGGTTCCGGAGGATGAAGCTGATTTCTGCCTTTGAGTCTTCTGACTTGTCCGGGTCGTACATCTGGAGCGTGAGGTCGGTCCAGGTGTAAGGGTTCATCATTTTGTGTGTTGCGAAGGGGATGTAGAGTTCGGTGCGGGACTGGCCGCCCTCGAACATGGAGGCTTCTTTGGTTTCGACGACGCCGACGATGAGGAAGCGGCGGCCGCTAACGAGGATGTAGTCGCCGACGGGGTCCGTATCGAGTTCGAGTTCTTCGATGCCTTGCTCGTTGATGAGACAGACCTGGCGGTTCTCATCGTCGTCGATTCTTGAGAACGGGCGGCCGAAGAGGACTTGACGGTTTTCGATTTCGTGCCATGTCGGCCAGATTCCGGTGACGCGGACGCCCTGAGATATTTTTTTGCCGTTGGTGACATTCCAGCTCGCGCGACAGCCCGGGGTGAGGGTTTCAATAGTCTCCGCGTTGTCGAGGATGAGGTTTGCTTCGTAGGTTGTGATTTTGACATCGGTCCAGCTCATAACTGACCGCTTTGAATCCGGGACATCGCCCCAGAGCCACATTTTTTTGGCTCCGATGCCTTCGAACTGGGTGAGGACATAGCCCTGCATCCCGTCGAGTCCGGCGGCAACGACGGTGACGCCCAGAACACCGATGATGATTCCGAGTGCAGTCAGGACGGCGCGGACTTTATTGGCCCAGACCTGACCGATCGCAAGGAAGACGGTTTGCCAGAGCAAGCGAAGAACGAAGACGATCGGGGAAAGAAGGAGCTTGAGCATTATTTGATCTCACTCTCAGTGGATACCGGCTCTTTCTTCTTGCGTGAGAAGAATGAGCGGGCGTTGTTTTTTTCTTCGAGACGATGGGCCTGGAGTTTGGCGTCGGCCTCGGCGTTGATTTCGAGTTCGGCGTCGGTGATGCTTGCACGTCCAGAGGCCATTCGCTCAACCCAGTCAAGGTGAATGGGGTCTTCCTCTGATGGATAGTCAGAGATCACACGTCCGTCACGGAGGCGGATGATCCGCTCGGCGTGGCCGGCAACATCTTCCTCGTGAGTAACGATGACAATGGTTTGGCCCGCTTTGTGGAGTTGCTGGAAGAGGTCGATGATCTCGACGGTTGTTTTTGAATCGAGGTTTCCGGTGGGTTCGTCTGCGAGCAGGATGGAGGGATCATTGACCAGAGCACGGGCGATGGCGACACGCTGGCGTTGACCACCCGAGAGTTGATTTGGACGATGGGACATGCGGTCGGAGAGGCCGACGAGATCGAGTTTGTCTTTAGCGCGTCGTTTGGCGGTGAAGAGGTGCTTCTTTGAGTAGAGCATCGGGAGCATGACATTCTTGAGTGCGGTGGCCCGGGAGAGGAGCTCGTAGCTTTGGAAGATGAATCCGATTTCTTGGTTGCGGACCTGAGCGAGTTTGCCCATACCCATGCGATGGGTGGGGTGGCCGTTGAGGATGTATTGTCCGGCGGTGGGTTTATCGAGACATCCGAGGATATTCATGAGGGTTGATTTGCCCGAGCCCGATGCGCCCATGATGGCGACGAACTCGTTTGGATAAATGCTGATGTCAACGCCATCAAGGGCGCGGACGCGTTCATCACCGACACGGAAATGCTTCTTGAGTCCTTTGATCTGGATCGTCGCTCGGTTTGAACTGCTGGGAGTCATTTTTATGGTGACTCCTGAGCGTCTTCTTCGGTATTTTCTTCGGTGTCTTCTTCGGTGTCATTTGCATTGTCTTCTGAATCAGTTTCTGATTCTGATTCAGTTCCCTCGGCATCCGCCGCGCCTTCATCGACTTCTTCTACAGCGTTCTGGTCTTTGACGGCTTTGTCGTGCTTGAGATCAACGAGCAGGCGGAACGGACCGGTTACGAGGATGTCGTCTTCTGAGAGGCCCTCAGTGATGACGGTCTGGGTGAGGTCCGAAGGGCCAACCTCGACCGGGGTGGCGACGGTCTTTCCATCAACGACGCGATAGACGATGCGGGTAAATGTTTTATTGAGATCAATAATGTCGCTGCCCTCACGGACTTCTTTAGGGAGATCGTCGATCCGGCGGTCAACAACAGCTTGTGACGGGACGATCATTGCATCGTAGAAATGCTCGACAATGATATCGGTTGATGCGGAGAGACCTGAGTAGAGGGTTTCGCCTTCGGAGAGGTCCATGAGGATCTCGACTTCGAAGGTGCCTGTGCCATCGCCGGCGACCTGGCGTTTGAGCCCGATGCGTTGGATGGAGCCGTGGTATTCACGGTCGGTGTAGGCATTCACATAGATCTTTGCGTCTTGCCCGATTGCTACAGGCGAGATATTGGCTTCATCGACGGCTGCTTTGAGAAGCATCTCAGATAGGTCGGCGATCTCCATGATGATCGAGCCGGCGTTGTTGGTTGTACCGACGATGACCGTTTCACCGACTTCTGCGTTGAGTGTTGTGATGATGCCATTGATTGGCGAGGAGATGATCGTGTTCTCGAGGTCCTTCTCGGCTTTCTGGATCTGCGCTTGTGCTTGCTCGATGCTCGCTTCGATTACGGCTTTTCCAGATTGGGCATTGAGGTAGGCTGCTTCTGCAGAATCGAGTTCAGATTTGGTGGCGTCGCCGGTTTCTTGGAGTGATTGGAGGCGTTCGTACTGGATTCGCGCATTGATGAGCGAGGCTTCGGAGCCGAGGAGCGAGGCCTGTTGTTGCTTGAGTGCGGCCTTGGAGCTATCGAGTGCAGCGACGAGATCCTGAGGATCTAGACGGATCACGACATCGCCCGCTTCGACCAGTTGGCCTTCCTCAAATGGGAGAGCCAAGATTTTAGCTGAGACCTGCGAAGAGATTTTGATGAGCCGTTTGGGCTCAATGGATCCCGGTGCTGAGACTGTTCGTTCTAGATCGCCAAAGTTGACGGATTCCATGAGAACAGGGACGGAGACATCTGTCTGCTTCCGTGAATCGGTAAATTTCTTGCCGACCGGTGATTTGGCGACGATGAAGCCGGTCGCGCCGAGGAGACTGATACCTACGACTGTTATGCCGATGATTTTGCCGAAACCCATTGAATAAACCCCTGCGATATGTGTAGTAAGCGGTGACTTGTGTGAGTGGTTTTATGGGGATTGGGGGGCGGAGGTTTCGCGAATTGGGGCCAATTCATAGAATCGGCGCAGGAATAGCAAGATTTTTGGAACCCCTCCAGAGATTCTTGCGTTAAAGGATCAGAATCCGAGCTTCTCGGAGAGGAAATCGCCCACTTTATCAATCGCGATCCGTTCTTGATCGAGCGTGTCGCGGTGACGAACGGTCACGGTCTGGTCTTCGAGGGTTTGAGAGTCAACCGTGAAGCAGAATGGACAGCCTGCTTCGTCCATGCGGGCGTATCGCTTGCCGATGGATTGTTTGACATCGTACTCGATGGTTCCCAGGTGACCAAACCGATTGCGGAGTTCGTTGTAGATAGGTTCGGCGATCTCGGGCATGCCGTCCTTTTTAACTAGCGGGAAGACCGCGGCTTTGATCGGGGCGATGCGAGGGTGGAATTTCATGAACACGCCCGATGCGCGATCGGGGTCTGGGGTGAACGCTTCGCACAAGAGCGCGAGGACGCCTCTATCCAAACCAGCACTTGGTTCAATGACATGGGGGAGGTAGCGTTCGCCCTTGGGCTGCCCGTTTTTGGCGAGCTCGCCTCGGGTGTTGTCGAAGTAGTCGAGCTTGGTCTTTGAGTGCTCGGCGTGTTGTTTGAGGTCAAAGTTGGTCCGGTCAGCGATGCCTTCGAGTTCGCCGTATCCCGGTGCTGTGAAGGGGAACATGTATTCGATGTCGGCGGTGCCGGCGCCTTCTTTGGCATAGTGGGCGAGCTCGTCGTTGTCGTGCTCGCGGAGGATCAGGTTGTCGCCCTGGAGTCCGAGCTCTTGCCACCAGTTCATGCGCCAGTCGCGCCAGAAGGTGTACCAAGCCTTGGATTCGTCGGGATGACAGAAGAACTCAATCTCCATCTGCTCAAACTCACGGCTGCGGAAAGTGAAGTTTCTTGGGGTGACTTCATTTCTGAAGGCTTTACCGGTCTGGGCGATGCCGAAAGGGACCGATACGCGGGTGGTATCGACGACATTTTTGAAGTTGATGAAGATGCCCTGCGCGGTCTCGGGCCGGAGGTACGCCCCGTTGTCTTCGGCGTTTCCAGTAGCGCCGAGGACGGTTTTGAACATGAGGTTGAAGGCGCGTGGTTCGGTGAGGGTGCCGACTTCTTTGGCGTCCGGGCCAACGGTGATGCCGATTTCGTCAGGCCCGAGGTCAGTGAAAGCACAAATGTCGACGCCATCTTTGGCGATGTCTGTCTTCTTGTATTTGCTGAGTTTCTTGAGGGCGCCGTCGAACGACTTGTCATCGTTCTCGATGAACGCGTAGATCTGTCCCGAGCTGTCGCCCTTGACACCCATGCACATGATGTGGTCGGCGCGGTAACGGGATTTAGTTTCCCGGCAGTCAACCATCGGGTCGTTGAACCCGCCGACATGGCCGGAGGCTTCCCAGACCTTGGGGTTCTGGATGATGGAGCTATCGAGGGGGACGATGGAGACGGGCTTGCCGTCGGGGCCAAGCTTGCCGTTGCAGCCTTTCATGACGACATCGGTCCACCACGCGTCGCGGAGGTTTTTTTTGAGCTGGGCACCCAGCGGGCCGTAGTCCCAGAAACCGTTGACTCCGCCGTAGATTTCGGATGCTTGGTAGATGAACCCTCTGCGCTTGCACAGGGCCATGATGTCATCCATGGATTTGACGGAATTGGTTGTTGAGTCGGCGGTTTCGGTCATTGGATAGGTCCTTTACTGAGTGAGGCAAAGTGTAGGGATGCGGGGGCGTAGAGTGCCGTATGAAGAACGAATCTAAACGGATTGATGCGGTGGTCGAGCAGCTGTTGGCAGCGGTTCGGGAGCCTTGGGAGTCGCTAAGGCAGACGCTCGATGGGCATGCGTGGATTGAAATGGGGGATATCGACGAAACTGGCAGCGGCGCCTGGCACCTAATGCATATCGCTGAGGTATTCAGGATCCATGCCAAGGCGGTGATGGGCGAGGATGTCGATGGGTGGCCTGCGATCGAACGGAGTGTGACTGGGGCGGGACGTATGGTCCGCGAGGATGTCGAGCGATTCGCGGCTTGGTGTTTAGAGAGCCCAGAGAAGTGCGGTGATGTGAATCATGGCGGAGCAATGAGCTTTGAAGAAATGATCGGGGTGATGCTACGCCATATCGTCTGGCATTCAGCGGCGGTGCATTACTGGTGTCTTTGGAAGGGTTCTAGTTCGTAAATACTGATGCCAGAACATCGCGCCAGGTGATGCTTTCGAGCTCCTCGTCCACTTGAGACTGGACCTCTTCGTAGTTCTTGATCGAAGGTGGGGGGGAAAGGTTTACGATTTGGTCCTCGGGGATTTTAGTCAGTGCGAGAGCCCCATCACCCGATGCGTTGACGACCCAGCGGCCCTCATCAAGCTGACGGTATACGGCTTGGCCAACAAGAGCGCCATCAGAATCCCAATCGACATCGGCGAGCTTGGGATTGATGATGGTTGCTTGCGACGGCGGGGTGTCAGCGTCGAAGACTCTTCGTATCCAGAGGCGGCCGGCGATGAGGGCGAAATCGACATAGATCTCTTTGTCTGCGTTGCAGGGGGTTTGAATGGTTTCCTGCTCGCCCTCGATGGTACGGATCTGGACGGTGATCTTGCGGTCCTTGACGACCAGTTCAGTCACCGCCGTCTGGCGGACGGCTTGGTTGTACTGAGCCGCGAGGGATTCGTAGTCGTGTGAGAGATCGGCGATACGGCTCTGGTAAACCTGGTTGGCGGCTTCGGCTTTGGCGATCTTGAGCCCAACGACCGAGGTAATCGCGACGGCGCTGAGGATGGCGAGGGAGGTGATTGTGGTCTGGATCGCGCCGAGCTTGGACATGATTGGGGTATCGACGGATCGAACGAGTTTTGGACAGTTTCGATGGTGAACTCGTGGCCGCATTTGTTTGATCTCAGCGACTGATCGGGGTTTCCAGCGCATCTTGGTGTGGGGATAAGGAGACAAGATTATGGTTTTCAGTTCGATGGTAGTGTGCATCGGGGTTGCTGCAGCTGGGGTGTTCAGCAATGGGCCGATAACCGATTTAGAGGGGCTAAAAAGTGTTTGTGGATCACAGGAGCGGACGATGGTGGTGCTCTCGGCCCCATGGTGTTTGGCGTGCAAACAGATGGACCAAACGACATGGATAGATGAGGATTTGAATTCAGCATTGGATGGGACCCAGGTATGCAGCGTGACGGAAGCGTTGTTGCCGAGCGCAATGGAATGGCTCAAAGCCGGTGGTATTCCGACCCTAATTCTTTATGAGAATGGGGAAGAGCGGGGTCGATTACACGGGTATCAGAATGCAGAGCAGGTGATGGAGTGGCTTGATAATCCGGATCGCGTGATTGAAATGGGCAATCCAAATATGATGCCGATCGGGGAGTTGCATGATCGGGGAATTGATCTCTTACTCGAGCAGAGATATGGCGATGCCGCGGTGATGCTCACCGCTTGCTGGGTGCGGAGTGTAAGTGATGACGGGACGACGGACTTTCTTCGATGGATGAGGAGAGATCGGTATCCATCAATGCTTGCACATATTGCGAAAGATGTAGATGGACGCGCCGTGTTGGAGGGTGTGTTTTCTGTTTACGCAGAGGAAGGGCCGAATGTAGGTGAGGATGATCGGGTGGTGCGTGATTGGATCGTGCTCTGCCAATCGCTGGGGAAGGATGCGGAACTTGATGTGTGGATTCGTCGGAATCTCAGGATTGCTAAAGGGATCGAGATGTTATCGCGACAGGAGCGGGTGTTTGACTTGCTTGTTGATGCCGAGGAGTGGTCCGATGCTGGGATCATCGCGAGCGGAATAATGTGGGAGCGATGGGTCTCCCGATTTCGCGGGGAACCCACGGGGAACAAAGTGAGTGATGCCGCAAACGACAGAGTGATAGCGAAGGAACAATCGATAGCTCGGGAACGGCTCTCGTTGTTTATCAAATCGCTCGATGAAGCTCGCCGCAGTGATGAGGCGCGAGCACTCGCTGAGTTGATTGAATAATCGAGATTACTTTGGGTACTTGGTGAGACAGATGCAGTCGTTCTGACCACCGAATCCAAAGGAGTTGGAGAGTGTGGCATTGACGCCGCCGTTTGGATTGGTGTCGCGGGCCTGGCCTGGGATGTGATCGAGGCCGCAGTTTGGATCGACATCAGCGAGGTTTGCTGTTGGGGGGAGGATGCCGGTTTCAATTGCTTTGAGGCAAGTGATCAGCTCGACCGCACCGGCGGCTTGGATCAAGTGACCGAGCATGGACTTGACCGACGAGAACGGGACATCCATTGCGTTGTTGTTGAATACCGATCGGACGGCATTGGATTCGGTTTTATCGTTTTCTTGTGTGGATGTTCCGTGGGCGTTGATCCATTGGACGAGGGGCTTGCCATTGTCATCGAGTTGGTGCGGATCGATGCCCGCTTGATCGAGTGCCATCTGCATCGCGCCCGCGCCGCCTTGACCGTCCGGATGGATATCGGTGATGCGGTAGGCATCGGCGGTCGATCCAAAGCCTGCGATTTCGGCGAGTATGTTTGCTCCGCGGGCCTTTGCTGATGCGAGTGATTCAAGGATGACGATGCCAGCGCCTTCGCCCATGACGAACCCATTGCGGGAGACATCGAAGGGGCGTGATGCGGTGGCGGGGTCGTCTCGGCGGGTGGACATCGCGGTGAGGCGGATGAATCCGGTTATGCCGAGGGTGTGGATCATGGAGTGGCAGCCACCCGCGATCATAATGTCGGCGTCGCCCTGGCGGATGAGTTCGGTGGCTTCGCCGATGGCTTGGGTCGATGCGGCACACGCGGTCATGCAGTTGAGGTTTGGGCCTTGGGCATTAAAGCGTTTGGCGAGGTGGAGTGCGGTGAGCTGGGGCTCTTGTTCGAGTTCGGGCGCGGGGGTCATGCCCTCGTAGGCGGCCTTGGCCCAAGTCTTAGGGCTGAAGCTTCGGGTCTCCGAATCCCACGCGGCGACATTGGCGGTCATATACGGCTCGTAATCAAGGACACCTTCTCCGGCACCGAGGTAGACGCCTGTGCGGGTTGGGTCGATGCTGCTTGAATCGAGTCCCGCGTGTTTGAACGCGTTATGACATGCGGCTAGGGCGTATTGGGTGGAGAGCCCGGCGGTGGCGTGGAGGCCTTTGTCGTCGAAAAAATCGCCGAGATCAAAGTCCTTGACCTCGGCGGCGAAGTTGGTTGCAAATGTAGAGGCGTCGAAGTGTGTGATCGGAGCGACCGCGCTCTCGCCTTTGATGAGGCGGTCCCAAACGGTGTCCAGATCAGTGCCTAGTGGGGTAACCCAGCCGGCGCCGGTAATGACAACGCGTTGTGAGTCTGGGAGTTGTGATTTATTCGCTGTCATCGCCGTCTTCGTAGTCGCCGTCATCTTCGTCGTCGTCCTTGCGGAGGGCGTCTGGGTTGAGGACGCGGACGAGACCATCCTTGAGGCGGCGTTGTCCGAAGTTGATGATCAGACCGAGTTCGAGGTCTGCGGCACGGAGCGTTGCACGGAGTGCATTGCGGTCGGCACCCGAGACATCGTGGTAGTCAGCGATGATGTTGAGGAGAAAACGTTCTTCAATAAAGAAATCAGAGCCGACGGTACCGATGACTTCTTCATCGAACTCGACATCCACCTTGTGCTCGATTGTGTGAGCGACCTCTTCGATTTCGAGTTCTTTAATAAGTGCTTTGCGGTAGATATCGATCGGGTAGCCAGGCCCGAGTTCCTTGTGGACTTCGATAGCGCAGCCGATGAGGCGGCGTGATGATTCGGTGAGTGCCGGGTCGAGGTCAGATAGTGGGGTCGAGCGTCCGCGGCGGCGTTCTTGGGTGTGGTGTGTCATAATGAAGCTTTCCTATATACAGAATCTTGAAGCGGCTTAGAAACAGCTCGCCGGGCAATGGCCGAACCCGATGGCCAATGCACATGGTTCGGAGATTATTGGATCAAATCTTGCTCAGGACAAGCGCACCGCACTGCCCAGCGAGTGAACTTGTACAAATTAGAATATGATTGAGTGGTGTGGTTGTATTTTGGGGAAAATCCCGAGAGTTTGAGAGGTTTGTTGCATTGGTGGGCAGCATCTGATTTCGGAGCATGAGTGCCCCAGCAGCGGTCATGATCCCGGCATGCGCAGAAAGTGTGTTGCCTAGGTTCTTGGTCAGAGTCACGATAGGGACGGATTCAGCGTGCAGTCCGAGTGAATCACAGAGTGCATTGGCTTCGCGGGTATCAAGCGATGGGTGCCCGATGCCGAGGGGTAGGACGGCATCGATGTCCTCTGGATCTAGGTTTGCTTTGGATAGGGCGATGGTCACCGCTCGCGATAGGGCATCGTCGGTGGTGCTTGGTTCTTCGTTGAAAATAGGGAGGACCGGGTTCAGTGACTGGGTCGATCCGAAGCCTGAGATCCGTGCGTATGGGCTGGCGTTTCTTTCGTTGGCATGTGCTTCTTCTTCGACAACAAGCATGCCCCCGGCTTCGCCCATAATCGAACCAACTGAATTCGGATCAAAGGGTTTGAGGATGTCGGTTGTATCGATGTCCGGGTTGTCTTTGAGGTTTGCGAGCCTTCCCGCGTAGTCCCAGCGGAGGAGCCCGAGTGGGTTGAGTCTGGATTCGGCGCCGCCTGTTAAACAGATATCTGCGGAATCTCTCTGGATGACCCGTGTGGATTCGATGATTGAGAGGAGGGCACCGGCTTCGGCGCCCATGATGGTGTTGGATGGGCCGCAGAGCCCGTGGATGATGGTGACATGGCAGGCGGGCATATTGGGGAGATATTTGAGAAGCCAGAGGGGGGGGAGGTTGTTCATGCCCGAATCGCCAGAGTCTTCGGTGCCCCAACTCTGGGTGCTGAAGGTGCCGGTGTCGTCTGTGGCGGTGACGACGGCTCTGGACATTTCGGCGGTATCTGCCGCGATGAGGCCTGCGCCGATCTGGCACCCGGTTCGGGCCGGGTTAATTCTGAATCCGGTGTCGGATTCATCTGAGCCGGATGTGAGGAGTCCGGCGTCGTCTGCGGCTAGTTTGGCGGCGATGACTGCCAGTTCGGTATCGCGGGCCATGACCTTGGTGGCTTTGCGATAGGATTTGGGGACCCAGTCGCGGACCTTTGCGGTCACTTGTCCCGCGATTGGGCAGGAAAAGCCTGAAGCATCAAAGGTTTCGATAGGGGTGATGGAACTAGACCCTGCGCATAGGGATTCCCAAAAAGCGTCTACTGAGTCTGAGATTGAGCACAGTGGGCCAAGCCCGGTGATGACTACGGATCTATTCATGGGGGATCATATCTGGATAGAAAGGTCCGGGCGTTTATCGTGTGGATTGATATGCGACGTTGTTTCGTTCATTTTATGCGTGCAATTTGTGTTAGATACTGATAGAGTGGGGTGTTCTAGAGGGAAAGTGTCTATCTGGACACACGCTACGGATATCAATGGGACTGACCCCACTTCTTTGCATTGACAAGGGACACACAGATGATAATTTCAGAAGATCGAGATGTTCGGATGCTGGTCCGGTTTGTACGGATCGGATTTGTTGGCCTGATGCTTGTTGTGATGATGCTGTACGTGCTAAGCATCAATCAGACGGATGGCGATCTTGAGGTCGGGTTTGCTCAGCGATGGTGGGCTCCTGTAATGACGGCATTGGTTCTAGCCGGGGCTTTTTTGGCGGTTGACCTGCTGATGCCTCGGAAAAAGATATCAATGATCTCCGGGGTGATGTTCGGGCTCATGGCTGGGCTGATGGCCGCGTGGGTATTTTCGAATGTGATTGATCTGGTGGTTCGATCGTGGGACTTTGAAGCCGGGGCGTTTGTGTCGGCGATCAAGGTGCTGCTCGGTGTGTCGTTGTCGTACCTCGGGATTACCACGGTTCTGCAGTCTCAGGATGATTTCCGATTGGTGATCCCTTATGTGGAGTTTGCCAAGCAGATCCGCGGGGCTCGCCCGTTGATTCTTGATACTTCGGTTTTGATCGATGCTCGGATCGTTGATATTGCCTCGACGGGTTTGATCCAGCAGGCGGTGCTGATTCACACCACTGTACTCGAAGAACTGCAGGCTCTGGCGGATTCCCACGACCGGATGAAGCGGAACAAGGGGCGGCGTGGGCTTGATATGGTCTCAAAGCTTCAGCGGATGGGAACAATCGAGGTGGTGGTTGATTCAACGCCAGTTCAGAAGAAAGCGGTGGATCTCGCTCTCGTTGAACTCGCAGAGATCACCAAGGGGCTGCTCGTGACACTCGATTCGGGCTTGTCTCGGGTTGCGTCGATCCAGAAGATCCCTGTGCTGGATATCAACGACATGAGCAATGCGCTCAAGCCGACGGTGATCCCCGGGAAACTGATCCGGGTGGATCTCATCAAGCCGGGCGAGCAGCACGGCCAAGCGGTCGGATATCTCGACGATGGGACAATGGTCGTTGCTGAAGACGGGTTTGACTTTGTGGGCCAGACCCGCGATCTGGTGATCACCAGCTCCATGCAAACTGCTGCAGGACGGCTTCTGTTTGCTCGCGTGGATATGGCTGATCCTGGTTACGACGGGGAACTCCCCGGCGATCCTGGGTATGGGCAAGGCCATGGGTATCGTGGTCACCATCCTGAAAACGAGCACGACGAAGGTGGATATGGCCAAGGCGGCGGTCATGAAGGCCATGGGGATCACGGTGGCCATGGGGATGATGACATCCACCACGAGGTCAAGCCCGCTGAGATCAAGGGCCCAACTGTAGTTGGGCAGCCCAATGCTAAGGGAACCCCCAGGAATCCTCGTCGTTAATCAGAATACCGTGCGATCACCAAGCAGAAGCGACTAGGATGGGCATCTCTGATGCCGCGTTGTTTTGTTCGGCGTTTATCACGCCCCTTGACTGGGCTGTCCTTCTTGGGTAGGAACTAATCGCACATGGATGATCAGAAACTGAAGATCGCAACACCTTCGATGTTGCACGGGTTCTTCTCGCATGAAGGCTTCTGGGGCAGCGGGATCAAGACCGAGGTGCTCTCGGGGCTGACGGTTGCTCTGGCGCTTGTGCCCGAGGCGGTCGCGTTTGCGATCATCGCGGGGGTTGATCCGCTGGTCGGGTTGTACGCCGCGTTTATGGTCGGGTTGCTTGCGTCGTTGTTTGGTGGTCGTCCCGGGATGATCTCGGGCGCGACGGGCGCGATGGCGGTCGTGATGGTTCACCTTGTTGCCGAGCACGGCGTGCAGTATTTGTTTGCGGCGATTGTGTTGACGGGGCTTATCCAGGTTTGCGTCGGGGTGCTGCATCTTGGTAAATACATCCGCATCGTGCCTCATCCGGTGATGCTTGGGTTTGTCAATGGCTTGGCGATCGTGATCTTTTTGGCGCAGTTGTCGCAGTTCAAGGTTGAAGGTGAAGGCGGCGAGATGTCTTGGATGACCGGGACACCGATGATGATGTTCTGTGGGCTCATCGCATTGACGATGGCGATCATGTTCTTCTTACCGAAACTCACCAAGGCGTTCCCCTCGGCGCTTGCTGGGATCCTTGTTGTTTCCATTCTGGTGATCGGGCTGAATCTTGATACCAAGACGGTCGGGGATATCGCGTCGATCGAAGGGAAGTTCCCGTCGTTTGTGCCTCTGGCGGTGCCGTTTACGATTGCGACGCTCAAGATTATTCTGCCGTACGCGTTTATTCTGGCTGCGGTCGGGCTGATCGAATCGCTCCTGACGCTGACCCTGATTGACGAAATGACCGATACGCGTGGGCGTGGGAATAGAGAATGTGTCGGGCAGGGGATCGCCAACTCCGTCACCGGCTTGTTTGGTGGTATGGGCGGATGTGCGATGATCGGGCAGAGCATGATCAACATCAACTCCGGCGGACGCGGGCGGCTGTCTGGATTGGCTGCTGCGTTGTTCCTGCTCGCGTTTATCTTGTTTGGATCGGGGCTCATCGAGCAGATCCCGATGGCGGCGCTCGTCGGCGTGATGTTCATGGTCGTGATCGCGACCTTCGAGTGGTCGAGTTTCCGGATTCTCAAGAAGACCCCGCCGAAGGATGCGTTTGTGTTGATCTTGGTCTCAGCCGTCACCGTTGCGACGGATCTGGCGATCGCCGTGGTTGTTGGCGTGATTGTCTCGGCGCTCATCTTTGCATGGGAACACGCTCGGCATATCCATGTGGTCGTGCGCGATGACAAGGATGGGTCGCGGGTGTATGAGCTCAATGGGCCTTTGTTCTTTGGGTGTATTAGCGAGTTCCGGGAGTTCTTTGATCCTGCGAACGATCCCGATGATGTGGTGATCGAGTTCCGCAACTCGCGGGTGGTCGATCACTCGGCGATCGAGGCGATTGACAATCTAGCCGAGCGGTACCGCAAGGCGGGCAAGACCCTGCATCTTCGGCACCTGAGCGAGGACTGCACGATCCTGCTGCACAAGGCGGGGGATATGGTCGAGGTCAATGTGCTCGAAGATCCGCATTATCATGTGGCGGATGACGAGTTGGGTTGAGTGAAATTCTTGTGTGTTGGGCGATTGGTATCAAGTGGTTGAACGCTTTTTTGTCAGCATATGTTTCGACCTGCCCCTCAGGTGGGCTCGCATTACATCAATACTGCTTGCTAATGACGCACTTTGTTTGGCTGGAATTCCAACTGTTGTAAATGAGCCAGGCTTTACAAGCAGTGGTTCTGGAAGTCCATGGCTATCTCGTGAGTCTGTGCAAACATGTATCTCAAATCCTGGCAGGCTAAGCTTAAAGTACCAGTATCCATCGGTTCCGCGAGCGATTCTTGGTTGCATCATAAAATTTTGTGATTCTATTATTGCATCGGGATTGTCTAATAGTTTGAAAATCATGAAAGGGAAATCGTCTGGTTTGCCTACAGACTGCTCCAAGACTAGCTCAGACAGATTGTTTGTACGCTTGCCAAGATTCACTTGTTTGAAGAACGGATCGTTTGATTCTGAAATTCTCCAAAGAGTGTTGAGAACAAAAAGTCTAAGCAATTGGTAATCGGCATCGTCAATTGTTCTTGTGAAGTATCGTTCTTTAGCTTCGCGAGTGTTAGAGGGGATTAACTCTTCGAATTGCTCCGGATTCCAAGGTTTGTCTCGAAAGAATTTGGCAGAGTAGGTATCAGCATCAAGAAACAATTTTTCGCACATATTGCAGACGAGTTGGTAATCAAAAATTCCCGCTTGAGTGATGCGGGGTTTGCTTGTTGAGGAATTAGGTATTATAAATTGTTCCGTTTTCCCAAGGAATGATTTGTAAATCCACCTTGGAATGACATGTGACTTTGTGTCGCACGCATTTGCCTTGCAAAGTTTGCACAGTGTCATCGCAGAGCCTTTAGTGCTTCAACAAGTTGACCAACATGCTCTTCGGTGTGTGCCGCGGACATTTGGATTCGGAGTCTTGCTTCGCCTTCGGGGACGACGGGGTAGCCGAAGCCGATGACGAAGATGTTGTGCTCTAGGAGTTGTTTGGACATCGCGATGGCTCGTTCGGTGGGGCCGACGATGATGGGGCAGATGGCGGTGGGGGATTCGAGGACATCGAAATCGGTGTGGGCTTTGATCTGCTCGCGGCAGTATTTCGTGATGTCGCGGAGCTTCTGGACGCGCTGTGGCTCGTTCATCAGCGTGCGGATCGCGGTGTTCGCGCTCGCGGCAACCGTGACCGGCAGGGCGTTGCTAAACAGCGTTGGGCGTCCGCGCTGGATGATGAGGTCGATGAGGTTTTGGGACGCGGCGATGAATCCGCCGGCTCCGCCGCCGAGGCCTTTGCCCAGGGTGCCGGTGAAGATGTCGATGGTGCCGAGGGACGCGTCGAATCCGGGTGCGCCGGGGCACATGTTGTAGTGTTCGTGCGTGCCTCGGCCTGTTGTGCCGAGGACGCCGTGGGCGTGGGAGTCGTCGACGCAGAGGAAGGCGTTGTACTCATCGCAGAGTTTGCGGAGTTCTGGGAGGTTGGCGATGTCACCTTCCATGGAGAAGATGCCGTCGGTGATGAGCCAGATTTGGCCGGTGACTTCGGGGTTGTTCTTTGCTCTTGAGAGGGCTTCTTTGACGGAGTCCATGTCGGAGTGTTTGTAGATGCCCTTCTTGACGCCCTTCTTGATGACGGGGGTCAGGCGCATCGAGTCGATGATGCACGCGTGATTAAGTTCATCGGAGATGATGATGTCCCCGGCTTCGCAGCAGGTGGGGAAGAGTGCTTCGGTCGCGTTCCAGCAGGAGACGAAGGTGTAGCTCGCTTCGGTGCCCATGTATTCGGCGATGGTTTTTTCAAGAGTATGGTGCGGGGCGAATGTGCCGCAGATGAAGCGGACGGACGCGGTGCCGGCACCGTAGGTTCTGAGTGCTTCGATCCCGGCCTCGACGACATCGGGATGGTTGGCGAGTCCGAGGTAGTTGTTGGAGCACATGCAGATCCGCTCGTGGCGGCTGCCGTCTTCGTCGATCATGGTGACGGTCGCATCCATGGGGGAATCGAGGGTCTGGAGGATTTTCATCTGCCCAGCCTCGGCGAGGGTGTCGAGGGTTTCTTTGGTGCGGATAGCAAATGAGGAAGGCGTGGTGGTCGTTTGTGGGGGCATGAGCGAGAATTCCTTGGTGAGATGCTGATTTATTGGATCTTAGGAGGGAATATGAGCGAATCAGAGGGGGTTCATCTTATTAATATTGAAGGGATACATCATGAAAGAGTATGCGGGACGGCGTGGATTTACAGTTATTGAACTCGGGGCACTGATCGCGGTTGGGGGATCGATGACCGCTGTGATGGCACCGATTGGAAATCAAGTGCAGAAGAAGAATCTTGATACACAATCGCAGTGGGTTCATCACGATCTGGCCCGCCGCCAGTTTGTGTATATGGGGGATCACGATGGGGCGTTTACGGGGCCCAACACCTCGGGAGCGAAATGGAACAAGGACTTATTGCCTGGCTTTGCCAATAAGGGGATCGAAACGCTGGAGTTTGACACCGCCGGCGGGAACCCGACTTCGTTTGGGGATTGGATCACGCCATTGGTCGGTGACGCCTACGGGTTCTCTGCCAACCGTGCGATGCGTATGAATCAGAAGTTTGATGTCGTGGGTGATCCTACTGCGAATCGGATGGTGGATTTATTATTTACTGCAGATGAACCAAGCGATTTTGGGCAGTTTGAGACGGTTTTCAAAGAACTCGGGTACCGCCAGCAGAGTTTTTTGCAGATGCGGAGTTTTGCTTATTATTCTGTGGAGCATTCACAGTTTAGCTTTGTGATTGATCAAGCGAATGATATCGGGTATTTGGAACGATTCGCGGTGCAGAGTGAAACCGATTTGGCATTGACCCCCGAGGGGTACACGCCGAACATCGCAAATGTCGGGACTCAACTCTCCAACAAAGTCATGTTCGCCGACGGGACCCGATTTTATACAGACGATGATGGTCTGGATATGAGTATCGATACACTCTCTGTTCAGTTCACAGAAGATTCTGATTCTGGGCCGATCAGGAATAACTCCCCTGCATACGGGCGAGATTTCGCTTTCTCGCCAAGTCAGACGAATCTTGATTTGTCGTTCCGCAAGAACGGCGGGCAGGGGATGTACGCTACGATGTTTGATGGTTCCCTGAAGTTTCTTACGCGAGAAGAGGCGTGGACCGACCCGACGCCTTGGTACCCTAGTGGGAGCGTTTGGCAGGACAGCACGAGTGCAACTCCCGAATCGCAGGCATGGGTCAATAAGAATCTTCCAGGCGGGGTCATCCACTGAGCGTGATCGTTCTGTGCGCGTACCATTGGCATAGTGAACAAACGCCAACGCAGCAAACTTGAATCGATACTGGAGTCTTTGTCCAAGAAGGACAAGGACCGGGTCTACGAGGATGCCCGCACGCAGCGCTCGGCGGCTCAGAAGCGTCGTCGCTCCAAATCACGCGAGACCGAAGACGGGGAACGGATCGGCGGCAAGCGTCGTGCGGACCCGCTGATTGACTGGGTGCTGAGAATCGTCGAAAAGGATTTTTCGCACGCCAAGAGCGATCGGCCAACTGACGATGATGAAGCCGTTGCATTGGCACATGGCTTGGTGGTTGAGCTGACGCGCCGGCGGGCGACCGTGCTTGCCGATGGCGAATCGGATGTCGAGAAAGCATTTCACTGCCGGCTCAGCGCGGAACTCGCGGCGAGGCAGCAGTCGGGGATCGCTGTCGGGGATCGCGTGGTGTACACCAAGCTCGATGCGACCGATGACGGCGAGGACCTGTTTGAGATTGTGAGTGTCCTTGAGCGGCGATCAAAGCTCGCCCGTCCTGATGCCCATGATCCGCGAGCCGAGCGGGTGGTGGCGGCCAATGTTGATGTGGTGGTTGTGGTGGTGTCGGTGGTGTCGCCGCCGCTGCATCCGAGGCTGATTGATCGGTATTTAGTCGCAATCGAATCGGGCGGGTGCGAGGCGATCATCGCGGTCAACAAGGTGGATCTGCTCAAACCTGAAGATTTCGATGATGAGATCGCCAAGCTCGATCCGTACAAAGAAGCGGGTATCCCGATCGCAGTGTGCGCAGCTGTTCCCGGCGGGGGGGTCGGTGGAGATGGGGAAGCGACCAATGAAGGGCTCCGGGTTGAAGAGCTCCGCAAACTGCTGGCGGGGAAGACCTGCGCGTTCGTTGGGCACTCCGGGGTTGGGAAGAGTTCGCTGGCCAATGCGATGGATCCAAAGCTTGGGATCGAGACCGGGCGCGTCCGCGAGCGGGACATGCGGGGCCGGCACACAACGACATCGAGCTCGATGCACTTTATTGAGCCTGGGATCCGGGTGATTGATACACCGGGCGTTCGGTTCTTTGGGCTCGCCGATGTGACTCCCGAAGAACTTCGATGGATGTTCCCCGAGTTTGTTGAGTACACGCACGATTGCAAGTTTAACGATTGCTCGCACGATCACGAGCCTGGGTGTGCTGTTGAGGCGGCCGTATCTGCGGGGAAAATCGCTCGCGTACGGTATGAGACTTATCTGAGGCTTCTCGAAGAACTGAGGACAGGCGGGAAGCCGAAGGATGTGACTCAGCGGATCAGGCCGCTCCAAGACACTGACGACTAAAGAACAGACGGATAAAAAACCATCAGGCGCTCAACAGGTAAACCTATTGAGCGCCTGTGGCTCGTGTGGCTGGAAACTCGAGTTGACTTCAGGGTGTGGTTGCTTGGCGGTAGTCGCTCAAGAACGCGGCGATATCGAAGAAATCGGTTTGTGCGTCGCCGTTGTGGTCTGCAGTAAGACTGCGGCTCCCCAATGCTCCAATGAATGTAAAGACATCGTTGATATCTACTGTGGCTGACCGGTCATAATCGGCGGCAAATGCCGGGGCTTTGAGTGTCATAATTTGGTCTGCCGATTGATTTGTCCATGTAGTGAACGAGCCATCGGGCCAAGCAACGCGGATGGAGTTGATGACCGATTCAGCGGCCAGTCCAACATGGGCCTCCACAGGTGAGGTGCCGCAATAGGTATTGTTGTTGTGGATTGGGAGGATGTAATCCTTTGTGGTTGTTGAGACCGTGATCATGGCGCCGATGCCTTGCGGAGCGAGGGAATCTCTCGCGGAGGTATCGAGTTTGATTCGTGCCCAGTGCGTGTTTTGGGGAGTGGTTTTTGGTGTGATGAGGTTGTTGCTGAAGAAGGCGGTCGGTTGTTTGAAGTTGAAGATGACCGCGTCCATATCGCCGTCGTTGTCGGCGTCGAGCCGGACGAGCCCGCGTCCTTGGCCTGTGTGGTCAATGCCGCAGGCCTGTGCGGATTCGGTGAACTGCGTGGCGTCTCCGTTATTGAGAAATAGCGTGACAGGCTTGTTCCCAAATCCACTCGCGAAGAACCCATTGGTTTCGAGGATGTCTTTGTCGCCGTCGTGGTCGAAGTCATTGATGAGCGATCCCCAGCCCCAATACCCGTCGCGGCAGGCGCTTGATGCGGCGGTATTGGTAAACGAGTGATCCGGGTTCTGGAGGAGCAATATGTTGCCGCCTGCATTGGGGTTTACGAATCTGATGTTGGAGACGAAGAAGTCGAGGAGCCCATCGCCGTTGATGTCGGCGGTGTCGATCCCCATTCCATTGACAGTCTCAAGCCCTTGGGCATCAGCGGTGGTGTTGGTGAAGGTGCCGTCCTGGTTGTTGGTGTAGAACTTGGAGCTTCCAGCGTCACCGATGATAATGAGTTCCGGGTAGCGATCGTTGTTCATATCAACGAATGAAGGGAGGAAGCCCGCGAGCCCTAATTGTTCGAGCCCCGCTTGGGCGGTGACATCGGTGAAACGCCATGTGTTGTTCTGGTCGAACCCGTCGTTTCGGAAGAGGCGGTTTCCCGGAAGGAGTGCGGAGTAGGCGCAGACGAAGAGGTCGAGGTCGCCGTCGAGGTCGTAGTCGCCCCAGCCTGAGCCTGAGCCTTCTTTGCTGACATTACTAGGGAAAAGTTGGTTGACTCCAGCGGTCTGGGCGATGTCTGTAAAGGACCATCGGCCCTTGTTGTCAGGGCCGTTGTTTCTCATGAGCATGTGGGCATTTGGGATTGGTGCCTCGCCCGCGGGTCCGAAGGCGGTGATGAAGAGGTCGATGTACCCATCGTTGTTAAAGTCGGCAGCGGAGGCGGCGTACGAATGGAATGGTCCAGCGATGCCCCAGTCGGCGGCTTGGTCGGTGAAGGTGCCGTCCTTATTGTTGATAAAGAGGCTGTTTGGGTTAAGCGAACCAAGGTGGAGGATGTCGTCGTAGCCGTCGTTGTTGAAATCGGCAGCGACACCGCCCGCGATCATCGGGGTGTAGTTTTGATCGGGCGAAAAATCATTCGCTGAAGCGAGTCCGGCTTGATCGGTGAGTTCGGTGAAGTCCAAAACCGGCTGATCAGCAGAGCAGATACTCGCTATGATCAGAGAGGGTAACAAAGAAACGATCGAACGAAATGAAGACCCGGACATATTTCAGACCCCAGTATGTCCATGCAAAAACCCTCGGCGTTGCCGATGGAGCGCAGAGACAGATCAGAGTTTGTTCGCGGGTAGGCACACGACACCGGCCCGGCTCTTGAAGCATGCGATTTGATAGCACACGCGTCAAGAAACAACGCAGCGGGGATTTGAGTAGTGAATGCGAGACCTTTGCACTCACTTGCCGAAACAAACTGGCACTTCAAACACCCCCACGGCGTTCGAGTGAACTTGTCTACCCTACCAGAATACTCTTTCTGGTGCAAGTACTATCTTTCAGAATTATTTGATAAAAGGGAACCGCAATGGAAAGCCAGAATCAATCGAGCCACCGCCAATGGATAGCGCAGAGCCCTGAGGGCGTTGATGCACTTGGAAAGGGGATTGAAGGGGTTGTCGAGTGGGCGCAGGGGTATCTGAGTTCGCTTGATGAGCGGGAGGTCTGCCCGCAGATTGAATGGGGAGAAGTACTGAGGGGTATTGATGATGGGCCGCCGCTGGGTGGGATTGGTGTTGATGAAATTGGGGGTCTGATTGGGGAGGCTAATGAGAAGTTTGTCGATCGGCTGGTGCACTGGAACTCGCCGCGGTTCTTTGCTTACTTTCCGTGCTCCAACTCGGTGCCTGCGATTCTTGGTGAGCTGATGAGTGCGGTGGTGAATGTTAACGGGATGCTGTGGTCAACATCTCCGGCGTGTACAGAACTCGAAGTCCGGATGATGGATTGGTGTGCCGATATGTTCGGGCTCGATGATGGGTTCAGGTTTGATCGTTCAGAGTGCGGGGGCGGGTGCATCCAAGGGACCGCTTCAGAGGCGGTGCTCGCTGCGATGGTTGCGGCTCGGCGGAGGTGCACCAAACAGGGAATCGATCGGGCAAAGGTTACGGTGTACACGAGCGATCAGGCGCACTCGTCGGTGATCAAGGCGGCGATGATCGTGGGGCTGGCTGATGATGCTGATGATCGGAGCCGAGTGCGGGTGCTTAAATCGGATAGTGATCTTCGGATGGACCCAGCGGTGCTCGAGCGAGTGATGCGAGAAGACATCGAGGCGGGGCTGGTGCCGGCGCTTGTGGTGGCGACCGTGGGGAGTACCTCGACAGGCGCGGTCGATCCGGTCAGCGAGATTGCAGATGTGATTGAACGCACCGGGGCGAATGGATCGGGAGGGGGATGGCTTCATGTGGATGCGGCGTGGGCGGGGGCGGCTTGCGTGTGCCCGGAGCATCAGGAAATACTCGATGGCCATGAGCGGGCCGACTCGTTGTGTATTAATCCGCACAAGTGGCTGCTGACCAACTTTGATTGCGACCTGTTCTGGGTGCGTGATCACAACGCGCTGACCGATTCGATGAGCATCACCCCCGCGTACCTGCGAGACAAGGCGAGCGATACCAGCGAGGTGATCGATTACCGCGACTGGCATGTCGCCCTCGGCAGAAGGATGCGGGCGCTTAAGCTCTGGATGGTGATCCGCTGTTTCGGGGTGGAAGGGCTCAGAGGGCACATCCGCGGGCATATCGAGCTTGCTGAGGTCGTTGAGCGGTGGGTGACCAAGGATCCAAGGGTACAGATAGTGTGCGACAGGATGCTGGGGCTGGTGTGTTTTTCGGTGACTCGAGGGGCAGATTCGACCAAGCGGCTGGTTGATGAGGTCAACAGCCGAGGGCGGGTGATGATTACACACTCCGAGGTGCCCATCGGGATTGATGGTGCAATGGAATCGATCGCCCGCGTGAGTGTCGGGGCTCCTGGAGTTGGATTGGGGGATATTGAGGTCTTGCTCGAGGAGATCGGGCGGGGATTGGATCGCGTTGCTGATGGGTCGTAAACTGAGGGCATGGTGATAAATACACATCGAGTTCTGAGTGCTGTGATTGGTTGCCTGCTGCTGGCTATTGGTGCCGGCGGGTGTAACGGATCGGCTGTGTATAGCGGGCATGAATACACGATTGATACCGAAAGTGCCGACCGGGAGCGGGTCGTCAAGGTAATCCGGGAGGTGCTCTCGGATCGCCGGTTTGTGATTGATCGGGTTGATGGCCGGCGGGGCGTGGTGACAACCGCGTTCAAGACAACGCAGGGGGTTGTGTCGCCTTGGGACACGGAGCAGAGTTCGGTGAAACAAGAAGCGGCGGACTTTGTCAACCAGCACGAGCGGGCGGTGCGGGTGACGATCAATGACGACGGGAGCATCGTTGTGTCGGTGATGGTTCAGCGTGTTCATCGTCCGGGGTGGCGGATCGAGACGGAGAGTATTTCACGCTCGTCGCGTACAACGGTGATCGGTGCCGATGGTCGGCGTGAGCCTGGCCGGATGGTGACACCGATCGGTCTTGATGGTGGGCTTGCCCGAAAAATTGGTGACGAGATCAGTGAGCGTTTGTCGTCCGGTTAAGCGGCGTCGCTCGCTTGGGGGTGGCGGCAGGGGTGGAAAGCTTGAGTTCGGACATGCCAACGCTCTGGGTATCCGGGTTGCGGGCTGGGTTGTTTGAGTTGTGGTAGAGATCAGAATCAATAGCCGGAGTGAGCAGCTGGAATTCGTCTGATGAATGGTGATGCCCCAGTGCGCGGGTGATCAGCTGGCCCCGGCTTGTTGCGCCGAGTTTGCGGTGTAGGTTCTTTACATGGTCATGAATAGTGTGCGGTGAACGGGCGATTGATTCGGCGATCGCTCGTACAGAGTTTCCATCAATGAGGAGATTCAGAATAACTTGTTCTCGTTCGGTGAGCCAGAGTACAGAATCTGAACTGTCGGACTGGATTGCGACCGATGCCTTGTCAGCAAGCACCGCGAGTGCTGCGGCAAACGAAGCGGGATCTATCGGGGCTGTGGAAGACTGGTCGTGGCTGGCAAATACGAGCAGGACGAGAGAGGTTCCCGCTTCTTGATTTGTGGAACTGGATAACGGTGCGTAGGCCGCGAGCGATTGGGACGGATGCGGTGATGCCCAGGGCAGGCTGGCTTTGGAGGCAGTCCACTGGGGAAACAGTCTTGAGACGGGAGCAATGTAGCCAGAATTTTTGTATTCCTCAGTCAGTTCGATGGGTGTGGAACCCATCCGCTCGAGAATGCATCGAGCTTGGCCCGGCTCAATTGAATGCTGGGCAGATGAAGAAATGTGAACTCCTGAAGATTCGATAGTGCATTTGCTGATGCTGTTTTCTAGTTGGGCAACAATCACACCAAAGGAGGTATCTGCATTGAGAGGGGCGAGCGCGTTGGCGGCTTGCGAAGTCCAGTCGAAGGTTGGTGCGGCGGGGAGACGAGAGATTTTAAGAATAGAACTTGCGAGGTTGTGGACTTCTTGTCTGGACCTCCCACGTGGCGTTTGATTTTCAGTGAGTTGGTTCATCATGGTTCCCTCTATAAATTCGTACCAAACAGGATAATGTGATCTGTATCAGTGTTTAGTATCTGTTATTTAGGGGGGGTATATTGAGTTGATCGAGAGAAATGGGTTGACCGACCCAGTCGATGCGGGCCGTCAAATATCGTTTTTTGAATCGGGACCTGGGGAAATTCACTCACGAATGAGTTTGAAATCGGGATATCACCACACAAAGTTTTGATTTTGTCGATGCGTGGATATCGAGTAATTCTGGTTGATTTGCTGGTTCGATGTCGATTTTGGCGCATATTGAGGGTGTCAGTGCCCGAAATGGGGTGACATTCAAGGCAGGGAAGCCCCTGCGCTGTACGGGTTGAGCGTGCCGAGAGGCAATGCTCGGCTCACAAGGATCGACTATGTCTGCAGTGCCTGGACATCATGGGTTTGTGTTTGAGCCAATCACCTGGCAGCCCGAGGTGCTTGCGAGACTCGAAGATCGACACCTGGTCGCCTGGGGCGATGATGTCACAGTACGAACTCGGTTCGCGGCCAACTTTCAGCAGTACCTCTCGAGCATGCCAGATACACAGGTCTGTGTGATTCATGGGCGTGCGATTCAATCGATCGATGATCTGTGTGATCAGCTTGAACGGCTGATCCCGGTGGACAGACTGAATCGTTCTGTGGACGGTCCTTGGGGGATTTCGTCACTTCTCAGGCAGCGGAGCACGATGCCTGGACGCCGGAGCGAGCGGATGCGGGTGTTTGTGTGGCATGATGCCGACCTGCAAGTCCGGAGGGATCGGGCGTTGTTTCAAGACATAACAGAGGTCATGGCGGGGGTGAGTGCTGAGATGGAGTACGCCGACGAAGGGGCGGTACTGGTCCAGAGGTGCATTTATGTGGGGTCATCTGCGATCGAACGAGAAGCTCGACGGGTGGATTCTCGGCTGAACTCTTGGGGAGATTCGATCTCCGGGGAGATCCCGTTCTGGGAGCTTGTGAGCGGTCAGGCGACGCCTCGGACGACGCTTTGTGCGATTGATCGACTGCTCGCTGATTCTGGGTATTGATCTTCAGACCCGTTTGAGATACGAAAATCACTGAGAATTGTCGGACACACGCCCCTGAGCGTGTGTTGTTGTGTTGGAATGGGTTGACTTTGGGGCTGGGGTTGTATTGATAGGTGCATGCGGATTATCAGTGGAGAATATCGTCGTCGTCGTTTGCACCCTCTGCCCAAGGGGGTTGAGACTCGTCCGATTCCGGATATGGTCAAGGAAGCGATGTTTAACCTGTTGCGTGGCCACTTCGAGGATGTCGGAGTGATTGATATATTCTCAGGGTCTGGGTCGGTCGCACTTGAAATGGCGAGCCAGGGGGCGTCTCAGGTGGTATGCATCGAGCGGGACCGCAGGATGGCCAAAACTTTACAGGACAACATCGAGATGCTGGGATGCGAGGATCGCGTGGAGGTCGCGTGTTGCGATGCGCTCGGGCCTGCGACGCTCTCGAGGTGTCCTAAACCGGTGCACATTGTGTTTATGGATCCGCCGTACCCAATGGTACGAGATGAGGAGGGGTGGCCACGGGTCAAGAAGCAGTTCGAGCGTTTGATCGGGATGCTCGACGAGACGGGGTACGCGATTATTCGTACGCCTTGGCCTTTTTATCATCGTGAGTTAATCGAGGATGAGGAGGCTGGGGATGACGCGGTTGTTGAGAGCACCGAGGCTCCAGTCCAGAAGACGGAGATGATCGAGGGGGAGTCCATGATTGAGATTGACCTCGATGGGGATTGGGAGAAGGAATGGGTCGCTGAGTCTGAGGAAGAGAAAGATGGCGGGAAGCCGAACTATCGGACCTGGGACATATCTCTAGAGATGGAGGGGGCCGAGGGTCCTGAGACGCATGTGTACGGGTCTACAGCGATCCATTTGTACATGCGGAAGAGTGCAGAATAAACCCGGATTCTGTCGGAATCGGTCTTCGTTGGTTTGCATCAGAATGCATCGTGGGGGGCGCGAGGTGGTATATTCTTGTTGCCGGGTGTGTGGCTCGGCAAATCTGAGGGTTGCCTTTGGAGTTCCGTGCTCGTGCTGTGGATTCGTGTTTCAATAGTCTTTGCTTTGATGGCTTTCGGGTCGCGTGCTATTGGCGGGCCGGCGTTGGTCGATCGGGTTGTCCTTGAGTGCGGGCTCGAGGTGGTGGTGTTCTCACAAGATGAGTTCGGAGGGGATGACCAGAAGACGCAAGTGTGGGTGCGGATGCATCGGGGTTCGATGAGCGAACGCAACAATGAACGCGGTGCCACGACGATGGCGGCTCGGGCGGCGATGCAGGGGGTGGGGGAATATTCAAACAGGCACATGCTGGAGATGTTCAATCTTGATGAGGAGAGCGCGATTGGTGGGGGTGGATTGATCGTGAGTCAGGATCATGTGGCGTTCATGCTTGAGGTTGATTCAGCTGCTCAGGTCGGGATTGGGTTTGAGCTGGCTCGGGGGCTTGTTGATGGGTACTCGCCCGGCGACGCTGCTATTGATAAGGCTCGCGATGGGATGATCGGGGACATCGAATCTATCGAGCGTGATCAGATCGAGCGGTCGATGAATCGTGTGTGGCTCCCAGAGTTGATTGATCACAGCGGGTACAGCCAATTGCCTCTGCCATCACTTGAAGAGTGCGCGGGGCTTGATGCGGAAACTGTTCGAGAGTTTGTCGCTCGAGAGTGGACACCCGGGCAGGCGAGTGTGCTTGTTGTGGGGGATGTGGATTCTGCTGCGGTGATCGCTGAGGCGAGACGGGTGTTTGATGGTTGCGTAGGGCGGGGGGCGACGGCTCGGAGTGTGGTTCCGATTATCAAGGAGGGGATCGGGGGCCGTGTGGTGACGATGAGTGACACTCGGCTTGAGGGTTCGCGGATCGGGATGGTTTGGTTTGGGGATGAGTCTGTGAGGGTGTGGGACGACGCTGGGTATCAGGAGGTGTTGATGCTTGCACTGGCCGGCGAGGCGATCCGTCACCGGGTGAATCGGGTGATGCTTCGTGATATTGATGGCGTCGAGGCTGCGAGCGTGGACGCGGGTGAGTTGCTGGGCCGGATCGGGTATGGGCAGATTTTTGTTGAAACCAAGGCTGATTTGGGCGGTGATTGGGGGGGGCAAGGGGGTGCGGATTGGGGAGCGGTTCTTGCGGGGATTGAGATTGAACGCCGGAGGCTGGTGCGAGACGGGCTCAGCGAGGGTGAGATCGAGCGGGCACGTGGCTGGCTGGTTCAGCAGCTTGGGTACGAGATTGATCAGTGGAATGGGTCAACGGCTCGCGAGCGGGCGCGGACGCTAAGCAGGATGATGTCTTACGGTCGACCATTAGTTGATCTAGAGGAATGGGTTGATCAGGCTGAGGGCTGGATCGAAGAAATGGACTCTGAGAGGATCAATCAGACGGTGGGGCGGTTGTTCGGGGAGATTGAGCCGATCACTTTGTTGCTGTTGGATTCTGCTGATGAAATCGAAGTTTCGGCTGTGCGTGAGGTGCTCGATGATGCTCGCGGGGTATCGCTTGATACCCTGGGCGGATTGGGTGGCTGGGAGGATTGGGTTGAGGATTTTCAGGGGTCGATCTTGAGCCGACCTGGGGGCGGGGGATCAGTTGATGAGATCACGGTGCACCAAGCGTCTGGGGTGGTGACTGCGGTGCTCAGCAATGGGGTTGTGGTGCATCATCGGGAGATGGTGGATGTTGAGAATCCTGGGATGATGACGATGGCGGTGCGAGTGGCGTTTGGCTCGATTGAAAGAGCGGAGATGAGCGGGGCGGGTGATGTGCTGGTGGCCGCAATCGAGCAAGGGGCGATTCGATCACGGACAGAGAAAGAACTCCGTGGGTTTCTAATTGAACATGGGATCAAGGTCGAGTTGCAGCGCGGGACATGGGGATTGGAGATCAGGGTACGGGCTCCTGATGAGTCGTTTGAGTGGGCTGTAGAGTTGGTGCAGGCATTCTTAACGGATCTGCGGATCGAGCAATCGATGATTGATTCGTTGGCGCTCCAAGGGAAAACAGAGGCTCGGGAACTTGGGGTTCCTGTGCGGGCAACCGAGGCGGGGATTGCGAAGGCTTTCGGGGTTGGGTTTGATTTGAGAGACCAGCGGGTGTTTGGTGATAGTGTCGATGCGCGTTCGATGCGAGGATGGATATCTGAACATATCCGAGGCGGGAGCATTGAGGTAGGGATCGCTGGGGGTGCTGATGCACAAGAAACGATCGAGGCATGCGCGGTTCATCTCGGGGGGATTCCTGAGGGGGAAGTGGGGAAAGGTGAAGAGGTCATAGTCAACGATGGGGTTGGCGGGGAAGAAACAATCAATGTGTGCGACGCTTCAGGGGTTGAAGGGGTGATGGTTGGGTTCGGGGCGTGTCGGGTTGAAGACCTCGAGGAGATTCGGGCGTTGACGGTTGCGGGGATGGTCTTTGAGAGCCGGCTTGAAGCCGTGGTAGAGAGTATTGATCGTGGGGTTCGGGTGTCAGGGGGGTTGCTGACTCTGGATTTGGTGCCTGGGCGCGTGGTGATGTTTGGAATGGTGGATAGCGATGCGAACTCGTTCGAATCTTGGGCGGGGGTCGTCGAGGGGGTACTTGAACAGATGGCTGATGAGGGGCTGAGCGAGAACGAGATCGATGGGCCGCTTGGGCGGATTGATGGGATGTTCGGGCGGGGGTTTGATCGTTCTGAGTTCTGGGCGTCGAGGCTATCGAGGGTTGGGCGATGGAATGGAGATGTGGAATCGATCTGGTCGATCCGCGAGGCGTACCGGGGATTGGATGCTGAAGCGATCAATGAGGTGTTCCGGAAGTGGTATCGGGATGGGGAGCATTTCCGGGTGGAGATTGTCAACGAGGAGCGGTAGGTGACCGTGCGTGATGAAATAAAAAAGCCCCGGCGATTGCTGGGGCTTTTTATAGATTGATAGAAAGGAGTTGATTAGGCGGCTTGGGTGGTTGCCGCTGGGTTGAAGCCGGTGAAGGGGTTGTATCCGAATGGGGTGCCGGCGAAGCCTGGGGTCCCTGATTCGGTTTGTGGGCCTTCTGCGTTCCACCAGTTGAACCCGAATGGGGTTTGGAACTGTGCACCGAATGGTGAGCCGAACTGGCTTCCGAATGGGGTACCAAACTGATTACCGAACTGGGAAGCGAATGGTGAGTTGAACCAGTTCCATGAAGTTGGTGCCCACTGGTTTGTTGGCTGGTTCCAAGGGCTGAATCCTTCGAAGCCGTTGAATGATGGGGTATTCCAGTTCCATGGGGTTGAGTTCCATGAGTTGTTTGACCAGTTGCTGGTTGCGGACCATGGTGAGGAGTTCCAGTCGCCCCAGTTGTTGCCGCCTTGGAAGCCGGCGAATGGTGAGAACTGGTTGCCGAAGGACTGGTTCCATGATGGATTGAATCCTTGGAAACCCTGGAAGCCTGGGAATGACTGGAAGCCGTTGAATCCGAATGGTGTGTTGAACATGTTATTTTTCCCTTTGGTTGGGTGTTGGTGTATGACGACCGCGCTCGCGACCGGTTGGGAGTGATCGGCGGGGATTGGGGATGAGTTTTGTTTGAGGTGTCCGAATGTGAGGGAATTGGAAGTAGAGTCTGGTCCGGCGCGTTATGTGCGCAGTGCGATCGTTATGGGGCTCTGGCGTAGGTCGCGATGCAGTTTGGTGCCTCGGTTATGGAGACCGAATGGACCTTGGCGTTTGGGGCGAGGGAGGTGTCGAGTTTTTCCGCAAGTTGATCTGCGATGTGTTTGGCAATGTTCTCAGCAGTTGGGTTGAGCTGGTCGAAGGGAGGGCACTCGTTGAGGTTCTGGTTGTTGAATGGTTGGCAGATCTGGATGAGGGATTGCTCGACGATGTGGAAATCGCAGAGGAGGCCTTCTGAGTCGAGTTTGGTGCCTGCAACTGTTGCGGTGGTTTTGAAGTTGTGGCCGTGGGTTGGTTCAGGGGTGCCGCTCAGGATGATGGAGTGGGCGGCGCAGAACTCGTGGGTGACTTGAATAGTGAACATGTCAGGACTCGGTTGGTTCTGGAGTAGTTTTGGATGGGTGTGTTTTGTTCCAAGTGGAAAGTGAGCGGAGGGCCATGTAGGCGATGATGAGATTTGATGCGATGCCTGCTGGGGATTGGGCGAAGAAGTTGAAGGCGACCCAGCAGGTTGAGGCGAGGGCGGCGAAGATGAAGCCGTCTTTTTTATGGGCGCCGAGTCGGTGCATGGAGAGGAACATGAAGACGGCGGCGGCCCAGTCGAGGCCGAAGTATCGATCGAGAGCGAGGAAGTTGATGATTGATTCTGACATAGGGGGAAGGGTAGGGGGGGNACTGGTGAGAAGGGGGCATAGAGTGGGGGAACTGGTTTAGGAG
>JGI24724J26744_10000204_pt1 | contig 46288 bp, 44 predicted proteins | sample Cruoilmetagenom7_FD_26744 | JGI IMG/M metagenome (IMG submission 26744) | reverse complement strand
TTGAGAGGTTGGCGCGGGCGAGCGCCTCGCCAACCCGGCCAGGCCCGGAAGGGAGCAACCGTAACGAGATCCGTTTGGGTCGTGTTCAGCCTCTCACCTAAACCCAACTTTCTGAGCTAGGAGGAATTTTATGATTGTCGCATGTTTTCCTCAGGCAGAGGGTTGATCGGGGTTACCCCCGCCTTTCTGCTTGAACACTCTGCGCCCCACACCAGCGATTTCGCGGTGTGATGATGCCCGTTGTTCCCTGACAGGAAGATTTCAATGATATATTCTCTATCCGACCTTGGTTGGTCGTCCCATTTCATGATGCAGCTCTCGATTGAGCAGTTGGAAACCTACGCCCCCGCCCGCATAGTATCCGTGCATAAAAACGGATTTAGCGCCCTTTGCGAATCTGGCCCAATCCGTCTGATGGCCAAACCGGATGACGGCCAATCCATCACCGTTGGCGACTGGGTTCTGGCCGATCAATCCGGCCTGATCCACCACAGACTAGATCGTCTAACCGCCCTGTCCCGCCGCGCCGCAGGCGAAGACGCCCGCGAGCAGATGATCGCGGCCAATGTGGATGTGTTGTTCATCGTCACCTCGTGTAACAATGATTTCAATTTGGCACGGCTGGAACGCTATCTGGTTTTGGCAAGCGCGGCTGGATGCCAGCCGGCTTGCGTTCTAACCAAACCGGATCTGTGCGATGACCCCGCAAAATACGCACAAAAGACCCAATCACTGGCACCAGACCTACCCGTTTTAACCGTCGACGCCCGTGATCCCGCCCAAGCGGCCCAACTGACCGATTGGTGGCGCAAAGGGCAAACGGCGGCCCTGCTGGGCTCGTCCGGTGTGGGGAAATCCACCTTAGCGGCCACACTGACGGGGCAAGATATCGTCACTCAGGGCATCCGTGATGATGATGCCAAAGGCCGCCACACCACGACCGCGCGTCACCTTTATCAGGCGCAACATGGTGGCTGGTTGTTGGACACGCCGGGGATGCGGGCACTGCGGTTGACAGATGTGTCAGAGGGAATTGAAGAAGTTTTCAACGATCTTTCCACCCTTGCGGAGCAATGCCGGTTTCGGGACTGCGCCCATGTTGCAGAACCGGGCTGCGCCATTCAGGCCGAAATCTCGGCAGGTAATATCGATCCCGACCGCTTGCGGCGCTGGCAAAAATTGCTGCATGAGGACGTTCGCAACAGCGAAACGCTGGCCCAATCACGCACTCGCAGCAAGGCGACAACCAAGTATCACAAACGGGTGCAGGAAGAGTCGCGCGGGCGCAAAAAACACTAATCAACCCGCGTCCCACCCCCCTTGGACCCCTCGCATCAACATGCTATTTACGCCTGAATTGTGAGGGGTCATTATGAGCATCGACATTGATAAAATCCGCCAGCAAACGCCGGGCCTGCAAACCGTCAACCATTTGCTGGCATCAGGATCAGCCTTGATGCCGCATCCGGTGATCAACGCGATCACGGACCATATCCAGTTGGAGGCCCGCATCGGTGGCTATGAGGCCGCCGCCGAAATGTCGGAAGCGCTAGACGCAGTTTACACGGATGTCGCTGCTTTGCTAAATGCCAAACCGCAGGAAATTGCCCTAATGGAAAACGCCACGGCTGCGTGGTGTCAGGCATTCTATGCGCTGCCCTTAAAGAGCGGTGATCGTATTCTGACCTGTCAGGCCGAATACGCCGCCAATTACGTCGCCTACCTGCAGCGCGCCAAACGCGACGGGGTGGTGATCGAGATGATCCCGAATGACGCAGATGGCGCGCTAGATGTCGCGGCCCTTGCGCAGATGTTGGAACAGCCCACAGCCCTGGTTTCGATTACATGGGTGCCGACCAACGGCGGGTTGGTGAACCCTGCGGCCGAAGTTGGCAGGTTGACCCGCAAAGCTGGTGTTCCTTACCTGCTGGACGCCTGCCAAGCGGTTGGGCAAATGCCAGTGGATGTCGCGGCTATCGGCTGTGATTACCTCACCGCCACGGGGCGCAAATTTTTGCGCGGACCCCGCGGCACCGGTTTTCTGTACATCCGCGAGGCGCTGATTGCGGGGACCGAGCCTGCGATGATCGACCATTTCGCCGCCCCGTGGGTTGCCACTGACCGGTATGAGTTGCGCGATGATGCGCGACGGTTCGAAAACTGGGAAAACGCCTATGCTTTGCGGGCCGGTCTGGGGGCTGCGGTGCGTTATGCGTTGGATTTAGGCATCGGGAATATCCAAAAACGGGCGTGGGGGTTGGCCGATCTGTTGCGCGAACGCCTGAAAACCATCAAGGGTGCAGAATTACGCGATGCAGGCCGAATGCACTGTGCGATTGTCAGCTTCACCATTGAGGGACTGGAGCCACGTGAAACGGTGACGGCCTTGCGGACGCAGGGCATCAATATTGGCGCGTCGGACCCTGACAGCACACTTCTTGATGCCGAGGCGCGCGCCCTGCCCGTCGTGTTGCGGGTCGCCCCGCATTATTACAACACCGAGGCGGACATCGAGCAGCTTATTGCTGCCCTGAAGGCCCTTTTACAGGCGCGCTAAGTCTCGTGGATCAGATCGGGCCAAATCACCGCGTTTTGCGGCGTAAAAGCACCGATGTGACCAATAGCTTTTAGGCCGTAATCATCGGGGCGTACGGTCAGTTGACGCTTGTGCGCCTCGGGGTAACTCTGCATGCCGCGCCAAACCGCAGCGGGCGGCACCAATGCGTCGCCTTTGATCGCGACCACTTTCATATCCCCCGTAAAGGCCCGCCAATCTGGCACAGGTAAACCGTGCCCGACATCGCCCAGATAAAACCCGCGTGTTGTACACCAGCGCCGCCATTGCCAATAAACACCTGCAGGCAGGTCCGGGCCCATACGCAAGGCTTTGGCAGGCAAATAGCCCAACATCCGCGTCGCCCAAGCCCCCGGCCCATGCCAAAATGCGGTCGCCACGCCGCGATACGGCCAAGGGTGATCGCGCAAATGCACAGGGCCGCTGGCGATGGTGATCAACCGCTTGATTCGGTTTGCGCCATCCTGAAACGGCACCATCAATCCGCCGAGCGAATGGCCAACAACCCACAATGGGGCCTCGGGAAACCTTGCCTCGATATAGCGTTGCGCCGCCGATTGGTCCTGAATGCCCCACTCGGTCATCGTCGCCCTTGAACGTTTCAAAGACCCCTGCGCCGAAGCTCCAAAGTCGCGGTAATCATAGGTGAGGCATGCATAACCCTGCTCGGACAACCACGCCGCAAAATGGCGGTAATACCGGTGCGGCACCCCTGTTGCGCCATGCAACACAATTGTGGCGCGGGGCGCACCAGCGGGCCAGTGCAAGGTGCCTGACAATTGCGCACGATCAGCCCGAAACCTGACGGTTTCGACTCCCGCTGCGGGCGAAACGATTTGTAAACTATGTATCATCATGTTGCCTTTTTGACTGGACCATTCGGTCTAATAACATGCCTAGACCAATCAGTCTAGCCCCTGTATACTTACACGATGATGACCCAACCCGCCTCAACCCGTGATCGCTTGATCAGTAGCGCTGCCCGCCTTTTTCGCCAAAACGGCTATCACGGCACCGGCCTTGCACAAGTTCTGACCGACAGCCACACCCCCAAAGGCTCGCTGTATCATCACTTTCCCGACGGCAAATCCGATCTGGCAATGGCAGCGGCCAGCTGGGTGTCTGATGGCATGATCGGCATCATTGATGACGCTTTCGTAGGGGCCGATTCATTTGCGGACGGGGCCACCACCTTTTGCTACAAACTGGCCAAACTTTTTGATGTGGCGGACCATTGGCAAAGCTGCCCGATTTCCGCAATGTTGTTTGACGGGCCGGACAATGATGAATTTCGCGATCATGCCGACCGGATCCTAACCAGTTGGAGCGCACAGACAGCCGAGCATGGCCGACGGTTGGGGATGGATGCGGCTGAGGCCGATGCGGCCTCCGAGCTGTTATTAATGACCATTCAGGGCGCATGGACCCTTGCGCGGGCCCGCAAATCCGCCGATGTGATCAGACGTATTCCAATCCACTTATATGACTGATAGGCTGGTCCCCTTATAGCCCGAGGAGACACCCGTGAAATACCTAACAATCATCGCAGCCACCCTTGCCTTTCCCGCCAACGCCGACATTTTGAATGTGATCAAGGTCGAGGAAAACGTTTACGCCATTGTTGGTCCGTTGGAGCAACGCAGTCCTGAAAATCTGGGTAATAATGCCACTTTTGGGCTGGTTGTGACCGACTCGGGTGCAATCCTGATGGACACGGGTGGCAGCTATAAAGGGGCCGAGGCGCTGCACGCTGCAATCAAAAGCATCACCGACCAACCGGTGAAATACGTGGTCAATACTGGCGGTCAAGACCATCGCTGGATTGGCAATGGCTATTGGCAAGCGCAAGGCGCGCAGGTGATCGCCTCGGACGACGCTGTGGCGGACCACCATGATCGTGAATCAATGCAATTGACGGGTCTAACCGCGCTGATTGGCGCGGACATGCTGGCTGGCACCGAGCCCGCCTACGCCGACATCACATTTGCCAGCGATTACACGCTGACCTTGGGGGATGTGACATTGCAATTGCACCACGAGGGAGCAGCGCACACACCGGGGGATAGCACGGTTTGGTTGGCGGACCGTTCGGTCCTGTTCGCGGGTGACATCATCTACATGGAACGCATCCTTGGCATTGGCAGCCAGTCCAATGCGCTGGAATGGGTGGCAAGCTTTGAGACGCTGGCAGCCCTTGCGCCAGCTCACATCGTGCCCGGTCATGGCGCGCCGACCGATCTGGCGGGGGCCACCCGCGATACTTACGACTATCTGATCAACATCCGCACCAAGATGGCAGAGTACATCGAAAATGGCGGCGACATCATTGACTCCGTTAAGGTGGACCAATCGGCGTTCACCTATCTGCAAAATTTCGACCAGTTGTCAGGGCGCAACGCCCAAGAAGTGTTCAGCCAGATGGAGTGGGAATAGTCGCCAAATAAGCATTTAGGCACGATTGCGCGATCTCCTACTTGTAGTCGCAAAATTTCCATTGTTAAGTGGTGCAAACCTAAAAGGATGCGACCGCCATGCGATATGCTGCCCCCACTTCCGTTTCAGAAGCGACCCGCTTGTTAACCGATGAGCCCGGCCTGTCCAAGATATTGGCTGGGGGAACCGATATCCTCGTCCAGCTCAAGGCCGGTTTGGCGGAACCAGATCTGCTGGTTGATATCAAACATATCGACGGGATTTACGATATTATACCGGAAAATGGCGGCTACCGGATTGGGGCCGCTGTCCCGGGTGCGGCGCTTGGCGAACATGCGGGCGTCAAAGCCCTGTGGCCGGGCGTGGTTGAAGCTCTTGAACTGATCGGATCAACCCAAGTGCAGGGCCGGGCAACGATGGCGGGCAATCTGTGCAACGCCTCCCCCGCCGCCGACAGTATTCCCGCGATGGTCGCCGCGTCAGCGGTGGCGCGCGTCAACGGGCCGGAGGGCGAGCGCGATTGTCCAGTGCAGGACATCCCCCTATCACCGGGACGTAACTCGCTTGCTAAAGGTGAATTCATTACATCAATCCTGTTGCCCGCACGCCCCGCACACGCATCGGACGCCTATTTGCGGTTTATTCCACGCACCGAGATGGACATCGCGGTGGTCTCGGCAGGGGTCTCGCTGGCCCTTGACGACAGCGGCGTTTGCACCGAGGCCCGTGTGGCAATCGGTGCTGTGGCGGCCACCGTTTTACTGGTGGACGCCGCAGCTGACTGCCTAATCGGCACCAAACTGGATGAAGCCGCCCTAGACGCCATGGGCCAAGCCTGTAGCGCTGCAGCAACCCCGATCAGCGACAAGCGCGGCACAGTCGAATTTCGCAAAGACGTCGTCGCCGTGCTGGCCAAACGCGCCGCAAAAATTGCCCACACCCGCGCAGGAGAACAGTCATGAGCAAAATTCACGTCACCACCACACTGAATGGCGATCAGGTCGAATACCTGTGTGAACCACAGGAAACTCTACTGGACGTTCTGCGCAACCAGTTGGACCTTACCGGATCAAAAGAAGGCTGTGGCAGCGGTGATTGCGGCGCTTGCAGCGTCACCCTGAACGGACGGCTGGTTTGTTCCTGTCTGGTTCTGGCAGCCGAAGCCGAGGGCAACGAAATCGACACCATCGAGGGCATGGCGGACGGGGAGCAGCTGCACCCCCTCCAGCAGAAATTCCTTGATCACGCCGCGCTGCAATGCGGCGTTTGCACCCCCGGATTTTTGGTGGCTGCCAAGGCATTGCTGGCCAAAAACCCGAACCCGACCGAGGTCGAAGTCCGCTACTGGTTGGCGGGAAACCTGTGCAGATGCACGGGGTATGACAAAATCATAAATGCGGTCATGGACGCTGCAGCTGAAATGCGGGGAGCGTAAGATGGCTTTGGACACAGAAAAACGCGACTTCAAAATCGTCGGCACACGGGCACCACGGCCTGACGGCATCGACAAAGTCACGGGCCGCGCCCAGTTCGGCGCGGACAAATCCGCACCGGGCATGCTGGTCGGGCAAATCCTGCGCAGCCCCCATGCCCACGCGCGAATCAAATCCATCGACACATCTGCCGCCGAAGCCTTGAGCGGTGTCAAATCTGTCATCACCAGCGCCGATTTTGACAAAGCCAGCAACTCGTTCAATCAAGATGCGTTGGACAATTGCATGGCGCGCGAAAAAGCACTCTATCATGGCCACGCAGTTGCGGCTGTCGCGGCGATCAGCCCCTCGGTGGCAAAGCAGGCGCTAAAACTGATCAAGGTCGACTATGAGGTTCTACCGCATGTCATCGAAGTTGAAGACGCCATAAAACCGGATGCCCCGATTGTGCAAGAGTGCCGCCAAGCCGCTGACACACCTGCTGGCTTGTCGCAAAATATCACCCACCAGATGAGCTTTGGTCACGGTGATCTGGACGCGGGCTTCGCCAAGGCCGATCTGGTCATCGAGCGCAGCTTTAAAACGGCGGCGACCCATCAGGGCTATATCGAACCCCACGCCTGTCTGGCCACGATGGGGTCCGATGGCAAAGCCGACCTGTGGTGTTGCACCCAAGGGCAGTATTACGTGCGCGAACTTTGCGCGGATTTCCTTGGCATGGAAACCAGCCAGTTGCGGGTTACGGCCTCGGAAATTGGCGGCGGGTTCGGTGGTAAAACCACCGTGTTCATCGAGCCGGTTGCGCTGGCCTTGTCGCGCAAAGCTGGCAAACCTGTGAAACTGGTGATGACCCGTGACGAGGTGTTCAAAGCCACCGGCCCAACAATTTCGACCTTCAGCGACGTCAAAATCGGCATGACCAAGGATGGACGCATCACCGCCGCACACGCGATGTTGCGCTATCAAGGCGGCGCGTTCCCCTGTGGCACGATTGAATTTGGCCTGATGAGTGCCTTTGCCGCCTATGATCTTGAGGCAGTAACGGCCGAAGGGTTCAACGTCATGACCAACCGTCCACGGCAAGCCGCCTACCGCGCGCCCGGCGCACCGGTTGCGATTTATCCGGTGGAAAGCGTTGTGGACGAGTTGTGTCAACAGCTTGATCTGGACCCGCTGGACGTGCGCCTGAAAAACGCCGCCAGCAAAGGCACCAAATCATCTTATGGGCCTACCTTTGATGACATTGGTCTGGTCGCCACGCTTGAGGCCGCTAAGGCTCATCCACATTATTCGGCACCACTTGGCCCCAATCAGGGCCGCGGGTTGTCCTGTGGATTCTGGTTCAACTTCGGTGGCAACACCAGTGTTTCGCTCAATCTGAACGCGGACGGCACCGTGGGGATCGTCGAGGGCAACCCCGACATTGGCGGCTCTCGCGCCTCGATCAGCCAGATGGCTGCCGAGGAGCTGGGCATCCCTTACGACAACATCCGCACAACTATTGCCGACACCAGCTCACTTGGGTTCAACGATGTCACTGATGGCAGCCGTGTGACCTTTGCCGTGGGTTTGGCCACGATCAAAGCGGCCCGCGACGCCATTCAAAAGATGTGCAAACGGGTTGCCAAACTATGGGACATCGACGAAGACGCCGTGGTCTGGGAAGACGGATATGCCAAACCCGCCGGTCCGAACGCGGGTGATTTCGAGCCAATGTCGATCGCCGAAATTGCGGCGATGGCCAACAGCACGGGTGGCCCGATTGCTGGCCACCACGAGGTCAATGCCGATGGCGCTGGCGTCAGCTTTGGGGTGCATTTGGTGGATCTGGAAATTGACCCGGAAACCGGCCACACAACCATCCTGCGCTACACGGTCTTTCAGGATGCTGGCAAAGCCGTGAACCCTGATTATGTCGAAGGGCAAATGCAGGGTGGTGCGGTTCAAGGCATCGGCTGGGCCCTGAACGAGGAATACATCTACGGGGACGACGGGCTGCTGCAAAACCCGGGTTTTCTGGATTATCGCATTCCGGTGGCCTCTGACCTACCACCGATCGAGGCCGTCATTCTGGAAATCCCGAACCCCGGCCACCCTTACGGTGTGCGTGGCGTCGGCGAGACCTCAATCGTGCCGCCACTGGCCGCACTGTCAAACGGGGTATCGCGTGCCATCGGTCACCGGATGTATCAATTGCCGATGTCGCCGCCAAAAATCCTGAAGACCATAAAGGGGTAAGTTGATGGTCAAAGTTGTCGTTTGGGGCTCCCTGCGTGCGGCCACAAACGGCGCGGCGACCGTAGACGTCGAGGCTGTGAATTTCAAAGACGTTCTCGTTCAACTGGAACAGAAATACCCCGGGTTGAAACCTCAAATTGAGCGCGGAGTTTCGCTGGCAATTGATGGCACGATTTACCGCGATGCGTGGTTCACCCCCGTAAAACCGGACAGCGAGGTCGTATTGATGCCGCTGATGGTGGGCGGCTGACAGCTGCCGCCGCGCGCCATCCCTGCCTAAATTTCAGCGTCCTCAACCGATTCCCGCAGCTCGATCAGCAGATCCAGAAGCTGGTTCATTTTCGCAGCCCCAAAGGCGTTTTCGATCTGCAGATAAATCTCGGTCGAGCGCCCCGACATCGCATTAAATTTTGCCAGTCCCTCAGTGGTGATCTGAACCATGCGACGGCGCGCGTCGCTGTCTTCAACTCGCTCGATCAGCCCGCGTTCTGACAGGGCTTTCATGATGCGGGACAAGGATGGTGGCATCAGCACACACATTTCGGACAAAGCACTGGCACTCAGTGGATTGCCCGCTGCCAAGGCACGGATTACCCGCCATTGTTGCACCGTCAGACCAATCTTTTCCAACTCCTTGCGAAACGGGCGCAAGGTGGATTCTCGGGCCCGCAACAACGCGATAGGCAGGGCGCGGTCATAATCCTTCATGACGGGCGCGCCTGAATGGCGGCGTGGATTGTGCTCCAGCTTTTACGCGACGTGTGACTGTCAATTTCGAGCACCTCGAGGCTGAGGATAAATGGCGCATCACCCACCTGCGGACGTAATGCAGCCTCGGCGGCGGCGTAGAGATCATCGGCAATTCCTGCGCGAATATCATCGCTGCGCCCAGCCCCCAATCGCAACACCATATCAAGGTAATGGTACGTTTCGGCCCCATCTGCAATCGCCTGATGGTCGGCCCTAAACCCGCGCACACGAATACCGCCCAGCGGGCAGTGGCCGGTATCAGCCAATGCGCTGCACAGCACAGTGGCCAATCCGTCCAGATCGGCCAGGTCTTCTAATCCTTGAGAATATTCAAAACGCAAATGTGGCATGGCATCTCCTTGGCCATGACCTTAACGCCAGTGCCTAAGGCGTGCAATCAGGGACGTGGAACCGCGCCCTCATCCATCCAGTTGTCAAAGACCGCCAAGGCACAATCGGTAAACGCCACATCATTAATATGAGCATCGAGTTCCAGAAAAGTCACATTCGCCGGACAGCTTTTGCGCAGCTCATCCACAAAGGCCGCCAATCCGTCGGCATCCTGCAAAGGGGCCCCCTCGCGGTCCCATTCATTGCACCCCTTCACGGGCAGGATCAACGTCACCGGGCCTATTGCCTTGGCCAATCGCTCGCAGATCGCCAGCGCCACCTCGCGCCGTTCCTCGGCCCCGAGCAGAATCGACGACAACAGACGGTTATGGGCATGCACCTCGTACCCCTTGAAGCGCTCCGGCAAAGGTTGCCAACCGACCACATCGACCAGATCATAACAACCCGGTGCGATGATCTGCGGCGTGCCGTTGGCCCCCGCGTTGGTCATCCGGTCGGGACCTGCAGAAATGCTGGAGCCCATGATGTGATTGGTCACTTCTTGCGGTGCAAAATCCATCACCGCCGCAAAAGCCCCCTCGGCGGCAAGACTTTCAAACGCCCGCCCGCCCATACCAGTGGCGTGAAAAACCGCCACCTCGAATCCGCGTTCCTCAAGCGCTGGTTTCAGCGCCACCATGTAACGCAGCACGGTTTTCCCAAAACTGGTCATGCCGACCAGCGGGCGCTCAAACTTGGGTGACTCCACGGCGCGCGCTGCCCCGAGCACGGCCCCAGCCGCTTGTGACAGCGAGGCTTTGCAAACCGAATTCAGCCCGTACAGGCCACCCGCCCACAGGATCATCTGGATATCAGCCGCCAACCGCTCTGGTGGGATCAGTGGCGAAAAGCTGACCGTGGACACGACATATTTAGGCACCCCAAGCGGCAGCGCCTGACACAGATCCAGCGCCAAATCCGTGCCCATGGTGCCGCCCAGCACGATCACGCCGTCAAACACCCCGTCGCGCCACAGCTTCAGTGCCAGCGTCGCGGACCCGCGTGCCATGATCTGCATCGCGGTGTTCTCGTCGCCCGAGTCAATCGCGGCGGCGATACTGCTATCACCCGCCTCGGCCACATCGTGTTTGGAGTAATCACAGGGCGCTTGCGGATCGCCCAGAACGCTGACATCCACGGTCTTTACATTGCCGCCTTGTGACCGGATACGCTCGGCAAGGTAGGTCAGCTCGGCATCTTTGGTGTCATAGGTGCCGACCACCAGAATGGTTTTCTCCGTCATCTTTTTCACCCTCTACAACTGCATCCAAGCGGTCTTTAGATCATAGAATTTGTCCATCGCGTGCAGGGATTTATCATGGCCGTTGCCTGACTGTTTGACCCCACCCAAAGGCACCGTGTTGTCGGCACCGCCATAGGTGTTTACGTGAATGACCCCTGCCCGCACGTCCCGCACCATCTTGTGTGCACGGCTCAGATTGCTGGTCCAAACCCCTGCTGCCAACCCGTAATCGGTGCTGTTTGCCAGCGCCACGGCCTCTTGATCCGTGCTAAAACGGCTCACGGCCAACACCGGCCCGAATACTTCTTTCTGGGCAATGGCATCGTCGGGTTTCACCCCTGTAACGATCGTTGGTTCCATGTACCAGCCACCCGTGTCTTGCAAAATCTGCGATCCACCCAGCGCTATTTCGGCCCCCTGCTCCAGCGCCCCCGCGACAAAACCCAGATTGCCCTCAAGCTGGGTCAAATTGTTCACAGCGCCAATCTGGCTGGACAATTCCAGCGGATCGCCCACCGTCATCGCAGCTGAGTGCCGCGCCAATGCCTCAACGAATTCATCGTGAATACTGTCCTCGACCAACAGCCGCGATCCAGCAACACAGACTTGGCCTGCGTTGCGAAAAATTGCCATAGCCGCGGTCTTGGCTGCGGTTTCCAAATCAGGCGCGTCGGCAAATACGATGTTGGGGGATTTACCCCCCAGTTCCAGATAGCAGCGTTTCAGATTCGAGCGGGCTGAATACTCCAACAACCGTCGCCCCGTGCTACCCGATCCGGTGAACACCATCATGTCCACGTCCATCGACAGCGCCAATGCCTCGCCCGTCACCGACCCTTGGCCGGTGACCACGTTCAACACGCCATCTGGCAGCCCAGCCTCGCTCGCCAGTTCAGCAAGTCGCAATAGGGTCAGGGACGCAGTTTCGGCTGGTTTCAACACCACCGAATTGCCCGCCGCCAAGGCAGGGGCTAGTTTCCATGAGCCAATCATCAGCGGAAAGTTCCAAGGCACAATCGCGCCGACCACGCCGACGGGTTCGCGATGTACCAACCCCAGAATGTTCTCGGCCGTCGGGGCAATTTCACCGTACACTTTGTCCAATGCCTCGGCATAATACCGAAAGGTCCCCGCCGCCGATCCGCACTCGGCCTTGATTGCCATCGAAATTTCGGTGCCGTTGTCGCGCACGCCCAAAACGGCCAGCTCCAGCGCATCACGCTCGATCAAATCGGCCAGCTTATGCAGCACTTTCTTGCGTCCCGCCGGTGCCATCCGCGCCCAGCGACCATCGTCAAACGCCGCCCGCGCCGACGCAACAGCACGGTCCACATCCAGCGCGCTCCCACGGCAAATCGTGGTTAGCTTTTGCCCGTTGATCGGGGATAATACGTCGAGCGTTTCGCCCGAACCTTTTTGCCACGCGCCTGAGATAAAGAGTTTCTGCGGCGGTACAGGGTGGTTGCGAAGCTGATTGATGCGTGACTGGTCGACCATTGGTTGGCTTTCTTTCGTTTATAACCCTTCCAGACCCGCAAGAAATGCAGGGCCAGAACAAGGATAATCATAAGGAACAGGATCATAGCGATGGGCCTGTCGATGAAATCAAACGGGGTTTTGACCCGCGCCATTCCGGCCCGCAGTTTAACCTCCATAATGCCGCCCAAGACCATGCCCAGAATGATCGGCACAATCGGCAGGTTCAGGCGTTTCAGAACAAACCCCAGCACCCCGAAACCCGCCGCCAATGCGCAATCAGTGGCGGAGTTGCGCAAAGAATAGACGCCAACAAAACTGAGTACCAAAATGCACATGCCTAGGAAACGGTTGGGGATTTTCACCACTTTGATCAATTGGTTCGTCGCCATCAACAAGAACACCAATACCATTACATTCAGGATCAAAAGCGCGATATAAAGCGCGACAACAAAATCCATCTGGTTTTGAAACAACGCAGGGCCAGGGATGACGTTATGCACATAAAACACGCTCAGCATCATCGCCGTGAGCGCCTCGCCCGGAATGCCCAGCGCCAGCAACGGCACCATTGCAGCGGCGGGCACGGCGTTATTGGCGGTCTCGGCAGCAATCAGGCCTTCGCTCGATCCATGTCCGAAATCCTCGGGCCGCTTGCTCGATTTCTGCGCGTAACTGTAGCTCATGAACTGGGCGGTAAATTCGCCTACCCCCGGCACCATGCCCATCACCACGCCAAAGGTGGCCGATATCCCTGCAACGCGCGGGTGCCGTGCCAACTCGCGAAACCCCTGAAAGAACGAGCCGCGCAATTTGGTCAGGCGCACCTTTTCGTCTTCGCCTTGCAGCAGGATAAACGCTTGCGAGAGCGCGAATAGGCCCAGCACCACCACAATCAGGTTCACCCCGCTGGACAGCCAGCTTTGATCAAACGTAAAGCGTTTGGTATATTTCACAGGCTCTAGCCCGATGGTGTTCAGCCAGACGCCAAAACAGGCCAGCGCCGCCGCAATCAGAGTTTGACCACGGTGCGCGGTGATCACCAGAATAATACCCAAAAGGGCGGCAAGGAATATCTCGCGCGAGCCAAACATCGGCGCAATTTTGGCCAATACCGGCGCAAACAAGATCAGGCAGATCACCGAGAAAATGCCACCAAAGAATGAACTGGAATAGGCCAACGCAATGGCGCGGCGCGCCTCGCCCCGTGTCGTCATCGGATAGCCGTCATAGGTGGTCAACGCGTTGACCGCTGTCCCCGGTGTGTTGATCAGGATCGCGGGAATCGAGCCGCCGTACATGGACGAGCCGTAAATCCCCAGCAACACCGTCAATCCGACAATCGGGTCCATCGAAAAGGTCGCAGGCAGCAAAATGGCAATTGCCACCGCCGGTCCAACCCCCGGAATTGCGCCGATTAAAACGCCGCCAACCGAGCCGACCAACAGCGCCAGCACCACATCCCAGCGGGCCAAAATATCAAGGCTGGAAAGGATCAGGTCCATCTGTCACCCCTAAAAATTCAAAATGAAAAAGCCGCGCATGCCAGCGGGCAGGTATTCATAGATCAACCCACCAGGGATTTTGACCTGAAGCATGGTTTTGAACAGCACCACGACCGCCACCGCGAATATGACCGAAATCCACAGCATTTTACGGCTTCGGTATCCCAATCGCCACGTCAGCAATGGCGCGAAAACCATGGTCACCGGCAGGTAACCCGCAATCGGCACCACCCAGACGTAAACCAAAAACCACAACGCATATTCTACCGCTTCAAACCAGACACGCGCCTCGCGCAGATCATAGCGGCTAAAACGGTATCGTTTCAGCGTCTTTAGGTGCAGTGCGCCAAAGACCGCCATGCCAATCACGCCGATAGCGGGCCAAAATCGTGGTTGGCCAAAGAACTTCACCTTGGCCTTCCAAACCGTTTGATCCCCCAGCAGCGCCACCAGCAGAACCGCCATAGCCGTGAACCCAATGGCGAACAATATCTGTCCAGCCTTGCGGTATCCACTGTTTGCTTGGGGGTCATCACTCATGGCTGGGCCTCGCGCGTTTCATGGGCCAAGGCGAAATACCTCGGCCCATGTGTTATCTTATTCCAGAATCTTGCCGATGCGAGCATTCGTTTCTTTGTCGGTCGCGATGCGGGCCGCACTGTCTTCGGCATTCATCCAGTAAACCAGCGCCCCAGAATCCGTGGCAATTTTCTGGGCGCGATCACTCATCACAGTCTTTGACGCGACAGCTGCGATTTTGTCACGCACGTCCTGCGGTGTGTCCTTTAGAACGAACAGACCGTTCCACAGCGCAATGTCCAAAGTCGCGTCCAATTCGCCAATGGCTGGCGCATCCGGTATCAGCGAAATCCGCTGGTCCGTCACCGCCACCAAAATCTTGACGCTATCCAGACATGGCAGAATCAGTTGCAGCGTGGTGTTGATCACATCCGCGTCCCCGGAGGCCAACGTGTTGCAATCCAGCGCATCAAACGCGGCGTCCGAACCCCAGCTAAAGCCCGCATTCACAGCAAACGCTTTGGTCACCTGCGTTGGCGTCAAAACGTCGCCGAAATGGCCAAGGGCCACGTCGTTTTCTTTGGCGTAGGCGGCCAACTCTTCCATGCTCGAATACGGCGCGTCTGCCGAGGTCGCAATCACGAATGGATAGGTCAGGAATATCCCGATTGGGTCAAATTTTTCTGGTGCCAATTCATCAATGCCAATCTCGTGGCCGATCACCGGAACCGCTGGCACGAAAGAACCAATGGTATAGCCATCGGCGGCAGCCGTTGCCACGTCAATTGCGCCCGGGAATGGACCGCCACCGCCGCCGGGTTTGTTCACCACAGCCGCCGCGATGCCATACTCGGCTTGAAAATCTTCGGCAATCATGCGCGTTAGCACATCCTCTAGGTCGCCCGGAGGCCACGGAACGATGAATGAAACGGGTTTTTCGGGGTATTCGGCCAGTGCTGGTCCGGCAATCGCTGCGATGGCAATTGCAAGCGCCCCGCCCAATAGGCTGGAATTCTTCATAATGTTCTCCCTGTTCTACAACCGACTTAGATCGGTTCATTATTTGAACCATCGGTTCTCTTTTAGATTGACAGAGGGTGGGTGATTCCGTCAAGTAAAAAGAACGAGTCGATTTTCAATTCACCTGTTTGACCGGTTTTTCAGGCAGTCATAAACCAACGGACGAACAACGGATTCATCATGGGAACCACTTCCAAAGCCTTGTCATTGCTAGAACTTTTCTCGCGCGCCACACCTGAAATCGGGTTAACTGATTTTGCGCGCCGGGCTGGGATGAATAAGGCGACGACCTATCGTTTGCTGACGGATTTGGCCGCTCACGGGTTCGTTGAACAGGTCGGATCGGGTCGTGAGTACCGTTTGGGGCCCGCATTTTTGCGCTTATCTGCCCTGCGCGAGGCCGCCGTTCCGATGCGCGAAGTGGCCGTTGACGTGCTGAATCGCCTCAGTCAAGCCACCGGGGAAACGGCCCATATGTCGCTGTTGCAAGGCGAACTGCTGTCCACGATCGCCTACGCATATTCTGACGCCCACGGAACGCAAGTCCGCATGGAAGATGCCGAAGTTCTAACCCTGCACGCCACCAGTTCAGGGTTGGCTGTGCTGGCATTTTGCCCGATGGATTTTGTTGATCAGGTGCTGTCACAACCGCTTGCGGCCCGCACAAAGGAAACCATCACCGACCCCCATCAGATACGCCAACAACTGGACCAGTTTCGCCAACAAGGTTTCGCAGTTTCCGTCGGCGGCTTTGAGCAAGACGTTCACTCCCACGCAGTGCCGGTTTTTGACTCAAATTCTACCTGCATCGGGGCGGTCGCCGTCGCGGCTTCCGCTGCACGCATGAATGACATTCTGCAATCCCTGATCCAACGCGAATTACTTGACAGCACCACACGATTGACCCGCCTGCTTGGCGGCTTCCCACCCGCACAATTTCGCCCGCAACATGACCAGACACGCCCAACAGAAAGGTGCCTTTAAATGAAGGACTCCAACTTCCTGAGAGAAAACAACGCCCGCTCAATTTGGCATCCAATGGCGCATCCCGCCGACAGCCGCACCAACCCGCCGACCATTGTCACCGGGGCGGCAGGCGTACAGATCAGCGACATCGACGGGCACGACGTGGTCGATGCGGTTGGCGGTCTTTGGAACGTGAACCTCGGCTTTTCCTGCCAACCCGTCAAAGACGCTATTTCAGCACAACTGGAATCCTTGCCCTATTATTCCACCTTTCGCGGCACCACCAACGACAAGGTGATCGAACTGGCTGAAGAGCTGCGTGACTTCTTTGAACCAGACGGGGTCAGCCGCGCCTTTTTCACGTCAGGCGGATCAGACAGTGTCGAAACCGCTCTGCGCCTTGCACGGCAATATCACAAGGTCAAAGGCGATATGGGCCGCATCAAATACCTGTCCCTGAAAAAGGGCTATCACGGCACCCACACCGGCGGCGCATCGGTCAATGGCAACGCCAATTTCCGCACCCAGTACGAGCCCCTATTGCCCGACTGCCACCACATCCCCGCCCCCTATACCTACCGCAACCCGTTCAACGAAACCGACCCCGAGCGCCTTGCCCAGCTTTGTCTTGCGGCCCTTGAGGACGAGATCGCCTTTCAAGGGGCCTCGACCATCGCCGCCTTCATCATGGAGCCAATTTTGGGCGCGGGTGGCGTGATCCCGCCGCACGCGAGCTTCATGCCCGGCGTGCGCGAGATTTGCACCAAGAACGGCATCTTGTTGATCGCCGACGAGGTCATCACGGCCTTTGGGCGCACGGGCTCGTGGTCCGGCTCGCGCCATTGGGGCGTGCAACCTGATATGATGTGTACGGCCAAGGCCATTACCAACGGCTACTTCCCGTTTGGCGCGGTGATGATCGCCGACGCCGTGGCCGAGGTGTTTGAAAATGACACCAGCGGCAAGGCCGCCATTGGTCATGGCTACACCTATTCCGGCCACCCCGTTGGGGCCGCTGCCGCGCTGGCCTGTCTGGCCGAAACCAAACGCCTCAAGGTCAATGAGAACGCCGCCGCGCGTGGGGCAGAACTGTTTGCGGGCTTGCAAGCCTTGGCCGAGCAACACGACATCATTGGGGATCTACGTGGCGGGCATGGATTGATGTGCGCGATGGAATTGGTGTCGGACCGCGCCACCAAAGCGCCCATCGACAAAGCCACAATCGCCACCATTCAAGAGGCCACCTACCGCGCGGGTGCAATGATCCGCATCTCGGGGCCGAACATCATCTTGTCGCCGCCATTGGTGCTGACCAGCGATGATGTCCAAACTATCCTGAGCGCCCTGTCCGCTGGCTTTAATGCGGCTTAACCAGCCCCATTAAGTCGCCGGAACTGTCAAAACCAAACCGTCCAGATCAGCGCTCATGCTGATCTGGCAGGACAGGCGCGAACCCTCTTGGCGCGGCGCTTCGGTCATGTCCAACATGGCTTCCTCAAAGTCGCTGGCCTCGCCTGTGGCCGTGACCCAATCAGGCGCGACCACCACATGGCAGGTTGCGCAGCTCATCGCGCCACCGCATTCCCCCAGAATATACGGCACGTCGTTGGCCATTGCCGCATCCTTTAGCGTCAAACCGGCCTCGACCTCGGCGGAAATCTCGTCTCCGCCCTCAACTTTCCAAGTCACTTTCATTGCTTGTCCTTATACGTAGTAAACATAGAAATCACGCAGTTGGTCGCCTTCCATATCGCGGGTCTTTTTCACCTCTTTGCGCTTCATGAAAATGTGACTGTCGACCAGCATCCGACCGACAGCATCGCCCAGATCAACGTCCGCCTCCAGATCGTCCATCGCGCTTTTCAAATCGACCGCGGTGCCCTGCTTGGCGTCGGTTCTCTCGAACCCGTCGCCTGTTTCAGCAGGCCCCAAATCATAGCCCTTTTCCAGCCCCAAACGCGCCGCCTGCAACACTGCGGCCACAGCCGTATAGGGGTTCGAAGTCGCATCCGCCATCCGGTGTTCCAACCGCGCCTTGGCACCGCCCTCGCCGGAAATACGGGTGGTGACACAACGATGGTCGCCGCCCCAGTTTTTCCAGTAGCCCGACAGTATCCCAGGCTGCATCCGCTGATAGGAATTCGCTGTCGGACAAACCAGACCCGCCAGTCCCGCGTGGTGATGCATCAGCCCCGCCACACAGCCCCGCGCCAGATCGTTCATATGCTCGGGCCCGCCGACCGGGCCATTGTCCAGCGCGTTGTTGCCATCGCCATCCCGAAACGAGAAATTGATATGCATCCCCGAGCCACCGGCCTCGGCAATTGGTTTGGGCATAAACGTCAATACCACCCCATGTTCCAGCGCGATTTCCCGCGCCATCAGGCGAAACAACACAATGTCATCCACCGCCTTAACGGCGTCATCAAAGGTCAATGTAAATTCAAACTGCGGGCTGTCATATTCGGCTGTGATCATATCCAGCCGGAATCCCAGCTCGTCCGCCTTTTCCCAGATCGCGTCAGTAAAACGCAGCGGATCGGTGAACGGGCCAGTGCCATAAACCACCCCACCTGGTGCGTCATAGGGCACCAAACGGCCCTGCTCATTGCCAACCATCGCGAAACATTCCAGTTCGATCCCCACCATCGGGGCCAACCCATGCCCGTCCTGCCAACCTGCGACTGCGCGTTTCAGCGCCCCGCGTGGACACAACGGCAATGGCGCGCCCTCGTGATCATAGAGATCACCCAACACGATCTTGGTCGCACTGTCCCAGCTGTCGCGGATGTCGTCGCCCGACCAACGCAGTTCCATATCCGGTAGCCCCTGCATCATCATCGCACCCGGCGCGTCCAGCAAATCCTTGTCGTAATGCACCCCAAAGGTCGAGCGGCAGAACCGCGTATCATCATCGCCAATCTTTGAAGACGGCAAATATTTGCCCCGCATAATACTAAGGTGGTCGCAAAACATAGCTCGTAAACGGTCATTCATATCAGTTCTCTTCCCTCATAGAAGCGTCACCCGAATGGGCAGCGCTTTGATCCCGCCAACGAAATTGGAGCGTAAAAATTTCTGCTCCCCCGCTGGCTCCACCGATTTCACTCTCTTGGCAAATTCCTCAAACAGTACCTGCACCTCGAGCCGCGCAAGATGCATGCCCAGACACAAATGCGGCCCCCCTTTGCCGAACGATAAATGCTGGGTCGCGGGGCGCGTTAGATCGACCCGCATCGGGTCTTCCAACACCGTCTCGTCGCGGTTGCCAGAAACCCACCACAGCAAAATCTTGTCACCTTCGCGGATCGTCTTGCCATGCATTTCAAAGTCCCGCGTGGCAGTGCGGCGAAAATAGAGAGCAGGCGTCGCCCAGCGAATGATCTCATCCGCCGCCGTGTCCCAGATTGCGCCGCCCTCGCGCATCTGGTCCAGCAATTCCGGCTGATGCGCCAGAGCCTGTAGACCTGCCGCGATGGAATAGCGCGTGGTGTCATTGCCCGCCGCCACCAGCAGACAAAAGAAATTGCGAAACTCGATCTCCGAGATCACCTCACCGTCCCTGTCCGGCTGCAAAATCATATGCAGTACACCATTGGTATCGCCAGTGCGGTTCTTTTCGGCCATCAGCCCCTTGGCGTATTCCCAAAGTTCGGCCCCTGCGGGTGAGTTGAACGGCATCATCCGAAACTCGTCGGTGTCCATCTTGTCCAACACGTGTTTGGTGAAATCGGGGTCTGTGTTGGCAATCAATGCGTCACCCTTTTCCACCAACCACGGAAGGTCCTTATCTGGCGTGCCCAAAATCCGTCCCAACATCCGCATCGGCAATTGACGGGCTATTTCCTTGGTGGCATCGAACTCACCCTTGGCCAAAACCTCGTCCAGAATCTCCACACACAACTCACGCACCTGTGCTTCAAATCCGGCAATGACGGGTTTCGAGAATGCCTTGGCGACCTTGACGCGGGTTTTCATATGCTCGGGCGGGTCGGTTTCCTGAAAAGTACGCCGCGCCAGATATTCCTCGTAGGTCTGGTCCTCCATCCGGATACCCTGCGCCGACGAAACCAGATCATGCTGCCGGTTTAGCTCCAAAATATCTGCATGTCGCGTGATTGACCAAAACCCCTTGCCATCGGACCAATCTGTCCAATGCACCGGATCCTCAGCGCGCAGCCGCGCGAACGTGTTATGCGGCGGGCCATTGGCAAACGTGTCGTGGTTGCTCAAATCCGCATAACCGTCATCAGTGGGTTGCCAAACAGTCATATCAATCTCCCTGTCATTATCATTAGGGGGTTCCCCCTTTTGCAATGAGTTTATATAACAAGTTAAATAAATAAAAGGATGAATCCATGCACCTAGCAATCTTAATGGCCAACACCGACGACAGCGCCTTTTCAGACCAGCATCCAAAGGATGGTGAAAAATGGCAGGCGCTGTTGTCACCGCTGTGTCCTGAGTGCGAGTTCAGCGTCTATGCGGTGAAAGACGGCGAATTCCCCGACCGCCCCTTAAGCGATTTTGACGGGTTGATTGTCACGGGCAGCCCGGCATCGGTTCTGGAGGAGGCTGCGTGGCAAGACCAGTTGGCCGAGACCATTCGCAAAGCAGAGGCCGAAAAGGTGCCGCTGTTCGGCGCATGCTTTGGGCATCAAGCGATTGCCTTGGCCCTTGGCGGCCAGATTAAGACCAATGCGCAAGGGTGGTCGTTTGGCACCACCAACACGGATGTCCACACGCCTGCACCATGGATGGAGGATTTCACCGGCCCAATCACGGTACACACCGCGCACGAAGAACAGGTCAGTCTGCCCCCCCCAAATGCCAAAATTTACACGGGCCGGGACGATTGCCCCAACGGCGGCTTCACCATTGGCGGCCACGTCTTCACCACGCAATACCACCCAGAAATAGATTCCCATTTCATGGCTGCACTTATTGATGAACTTGAAGGGGTTAAACCTGCGGCGGTCATCGATGCCGCCCGCGCGAGCCTAGGCCAAACACCGGATAAAACCCTGTTCGCCAGGTGGATCATCCAATTTTTCGCCCAGAAATGAACCCCCGCCAGACCCAAAAGGGCATGGCAGGGGACGTTATCTTTAGGCGGCAGCCACAGCGCGCTTGGCCATCACTTTGATCAAATGCGCACGGTAATCGGCTGAGCCATGCAGATCGGACATGATGCCATCCTCGGACGCCGTCACACCATCAAGCGCCGTATCGGACCACCCCGAGGCCAACGCCGCCTCCATGTCGGATTGGCGAAAAACACCGTCTTCTCCCGCACCGGTTACAGCCACGCGAATGCCGCCTGCACCGTCAGCCACAAAAACCCCGACCAGTGCAAACAACGACGCTTGCTGGGCGAACTTGGCATAAGCGGCTTTGCTCGGAGATGTCACTTTGACCGCCGTGATGATTTCGCCGTCCTCTAGGGCTGTGTCAAACAGGCCCTCGAAATAATCATCTGCCGCGATTTCGCGGGTGTTGGTGACGATGGTGGCACTCAGCGCCAACATTGCCGCCGGATAATCAGCCGCCGGGTCGTTATTGGCGATTGATCCCCCGATGGTGCCAACGTTGCGCACCGCCGGATCACCAATATGCGAGGCAAGGTCGGCAAGCGCCGGACACAGCTTTTGCACATCGGCATTTTCCGCCACATCCGCGTGGGTAGTGGCAGCGCCAATGGTCAACACATCGCCCGCAACCGTCACACCGTTCATCCCGTCAATCGAGCGGATATCAACCAGATCGCTGGGGTCTGCCAAATGTTGTTTCATGGTGGCCAGCAATGTTTGCCCGCCCGCCAGCAATGTTGCATCTTCACCACCCGAAAGGGCGGCCGTTGCGTCGGCAATTGATGTCGCTTTATGATATTTTACCGGATACATATCTAATCCTCCCTTACTCTGCTGCCACAGGTTTGGCGGCTTGAAGTGCCCGCCAAACGGCCTGTGGGGTTGCTGGCATTGCCAGATCATTGTTGCCAATCGCATCGGTGATCGCATTGATCACCGCAGGCGGTGAGCCAATCGCGCCGGCCTCGCCACAGCCCTTAACCCCGAGCGGATTGTTCGGACTTGGGCTGCCCTCATGGTGGCTGACGTTGTAACTGGGTACGTCCGCTGCACGTGGCATGGTGTAATCCATGTAGGATCCGGTCAGTAGTTGGCCATCATCGTCATAAATCACCTGCTCCAGCATCGCTTGACCGATGCCTTGGGTCACGCCGCCGTGGACTTGGCCCTCGACAATCAACGGGTTGATGATGGTGCCAAAATCATCCGCTGACGTGAACTGAATGATCTCGACCTCGCCCGTATCTGGGTCCACCTCAACCTCGCAAATAAACGCACCCGACGGGAACGAGAAATTCACCGGATCAAAGAACGCGGTTTCTTTCAATCCAGGCTCCATGCCATCGGGCAGGTTATGCGCGATGTAGGCGGCTAAGCCAACCTCGTGCCACGCCATCGCTTTGTCGGTGCCAGCAACCTTAACTTGGCCACCCTCAATAACGATGTCATCTTCCGAGGCTTCCAATGTGTGGGCTGCAATCTTTTTAACCTTGGCCTCGACCTTGTCCATCGCCTTGACAACGGCGGACATACCAACCGGGGCTGAGCGTGACCCGTACGTCCCCATGCCAAACTGCACCTTGTCAGTGTCGCCATGCACAATGCTTACGCCCTCAATCGGGATGTCAAACCGGTCCGCCACGATCTGCGCGAACGTGGTTTCATGACCCTGTCCGTGACTGTGACTGCCCGTCAAAATCTCGATACTGCCAACCGGATTGACCCGCACCTCGGCAGATTCCCACAGACCAACGCCTGCGCCCAATGAGCCCGCCGCCTTGGACGGTGCCAAGCCACAAGCCTCAATGAAAGTGGAATACCCAAGACCGCGCAGCTTGCCCCGCGTGGCGGCCTCGGCTTTGCGGGCGGCAAACCCTGCAACATCCGCAGACCCTTGGGCCATATCCAGAATTTTTGGGAAATCCCCCGCGTCATAGGCCATCAAAACAGGCGTTTGATGCGGGAAGCTTTGGATGAAGTTAATCCGCCGCAATTCAGCCGGATCCATACCCAATTCACGCGCCGCCGTTTCCATCATCCGTTCGACCAAATAGGTCGCCTCGGGGCGGCCCGCGCCACGATAGGCATCCACTGGCACCGTGTTGGTATAGTAGGTCCGCACGTTGCAATGGATGTTCTGAATGTCATATTGCCCCGACAGCAGCGGCGCATAGAGATACGTCGGAACCGAGCTGGAAAACAGCGACATATAAGCGCCGAGATTGGCCACAGTATCGACCTTGAAGCCAACGATCTTGTTGTTGGCATCAAAACCCATTTTCGCTGTCGTCACATGGTCGCGCCCATGCGCATCCGTGATAAAGGCCTCGGCACGATCCGAGGTCCATTTCACCGAACGGTTGGTTTTCATTGACGCCCACAGACAGGTGATTTCTTCGGGGTAGATATAAATCTTGGCCCCGAACCCACCGCCAACATCCGGCGCAATCACCCGCAGTTTGTTTTCAGGTGCAACATTGTAAAATGCCGACAAAACCAGACGCGCCACATGTGGATTCTGGCTGGTTGTGTAAAGAGTGTAATGCTCTTCGGCATCGTCATAGGTGGCGATGGCGGAACGCGGCTCCATCGGGTTTGGCGACAGGCGGTTGTTGGTCAGATCAATCGAGGTGATATGAGCCGCACTGGCAAGGCCCGCGTCTGTTGCGGCCTCGTCCCCCAGCTCCCAATCATAAATCTGATTGCCTGGCGCGTTTTCGTGAATTTGTGGCGCACCATCGGCCATGGCGTTCATCACATGGGCAATGACAGGCAGGATCTCGTAATCCACCTCGACCGCTTCGGCCGCAATGCGAGCCAGCGCTTGGGTTTCAGCAATCACCACAGCCACGGCATCGCCGACATAACGCACCTTTTCGGTTGCCAGCGCCGACCATGCGCCCATATTCATCGGGCTGCCATCCTTTGAGTTCACGGCCCAGCCGCAAATGATATTGCCGATGCCATCCCCCGTCAGTTGATGGCCATCCAAAACCTCAATCACGCCGTCCATGGCGAGGGCAGCACTTGCGTCAATGCCCTTAACCTTGGCATGGGCGTGCGGACTGCGCACAAAGGCCGCATAAGCCTGATTTTCTTTGCGAATATCGTCGGTGTAATTGCCTTTGCCGGTCGTGAAACGCTTGTCTTCCTTGCGTTTTACCGGGGCTCCAATTCCTGTGCTCATCTTCAATCTCCCTGTTGTGCCCACGTGATCCAAATCGCCCGAATTTCACGGGCGAGGTTCACAGCGCGCCAATCACATTTTTGTGGCAGCGTCCTCGATGGACTTCACAATGTTATGGTAGCCCGTGCAGCGGCAAATATTGCCCTCCAGCTCGGCGCGAATGGCCTCAGACGTCAGCGGTTTGCCCGCAGCCTTGTAGCGCTCAACCATATCGATACCGGTCATAATCATCCCCGGCGTGCAGAACCCGCATTGCAGCCCGTGATTGTCATTGAACGCCTGCTGCATCGGGTGCAGTTCGCCGTTCGAGACCCCCTCAATGGTCTTCACATCGGCCCCGTCCAACGATACGGCCAAGGTCGAGCAGCTTTTCACAGGCCTGCCGTTGATATGCACAACACAGGCACCGCATTGGCTGGTATCACAGCCGATATGGGTGCCGGTCAGGCGCAGATTTTCGCGCAAAAACTCTGACAATAGCGTCTGATCGGGGACATCCCCGCTGACCGCCTTGCCATTTACTGTCATATTTATCGTTGTCATATGGTCCTCCCTGACCGGCGAATTTTATCAATCCGCTCATTTCTTATTGACCCGTCTGGCTATTCCTCCACGGGGTCGTCATCACTTAGATAATCGTGAAAATTGTCGAAAAACTTGTTGGCCAGCTTTTTGGCCGTGGAATCGATGAGGCGGCTACCCAACTGCGCGATCTTGCCGCCAACATTGGCGTGCGCTGTAAAACTCAAAATGGTGGCCTCGCCATCCTCGGTCAGCACCACATCGGCATGACCTTTGGCAAATCCGGCGATGCCACCAGCACCTTCGCCTTGAATGGTGTAACTGGCGGGGGCCTCGATATTGATCAGCTCAACTTCGCCTTTGAATTTCGCCTTAACAGGTCCGATTTTCAAAACAACTTTGGCGTTCATTTCGGTGTCCGAAGTTTTCTCCAACTCCTGACAGCCCGGTATGCAGGCTTTTAGCACCTCGGCGTCATTCAACGCGGCCCAAACCTCTTCGCGTGGGGCCTCAATCTGGTATTCGCCTGTCATATCCATATAAATATACCAATCATTTAGTGTCTCAGACGACCATCATACCGCTGTGTCGATTCGACGCAAGTGGGCATGATTTCACGTCTTTTTTACCTTAAAGCATCCGCATCAGCCGGTCCTTTTCTCCCGCCCCCCTTAAGGTCTGGCCCAGTTCAGCCAGCGAGTTCAGCGAGTGGCAACCATAAAAGCTATCCACCTTGGGCAGGATGGCCCGAATGCCCAGTGCCTTGGGGCTAAATTCATCCCAGCGCAGCAACGGGTTTAGCCAGATCAACCTGTGACAGGACAGCGATAACCGTTCAACTTCACGCTCCAGTTGGCTCGCGTCACCGCGCTCCAACCCGTCCGTGATCAACAAAACCACCGCCCCCTGCCCCAATACACGGCGCGACCAATCGCGGTTGAACCGGTGCAACGCCGCCCCAATGCGGGTGCCACCCTGCCAATCCGGCGCATCCTGCCCAGCTGCCGCCAGCGCCTGATCGACATCTTTTAGGTGCAGCGCCCGCGTCACGTTGCTCAGCCGGGTGCCAAAGGTGAAGCCATTCACCTTGCCCCAAGCCGGGTTCGGCGCCCAGATCAGCGCGTGCAGGAAATGCATCATCATCCGGGAGTAGACCGTCATGGACCCCGAAATATCGCAGAGCGTCACAAGGTTGGGTGGCCGCAACCGTGGCTTTTTCAGCAGCATCCGGTCGATCTCGCCGCCCTTGCGCAAGGACCGGCGCATCATGGCGCGAATGTCGGGTTTGTGGCCGTGGTTCGCCCCAACATAGCGGCGGGTTTTCAGCGGCGTCAGCGGCAAGCGCAGCGACTGGATTGCCGCCGTCGCCTGCACGATTTCCGCCGCTGACATCTGCTCGAAATCCATCGCCCGCAAAATCTCGTCCTCGGACCCGCTAAACTGAGCCTCCAGTTCGACTTCCTCGCGCTCGGGCGCTTGCCCCTCGCGCTCCTGATCATCCATCAACGCTTCGGCAGCACGACGCTCGGCGGCCTTAGGGTCCTGTTCCTCCTCGGCCCCCATCGCCTGCACCAGCGGCAACATCATCTTTAACATTCGTTCCAGATATTCGGGGTCGCGCCAAAAGAAATTGAACACCTGATGAAAGGTTTCCAGATGCTCTGGTCGCGTGATCAGCGTAGCCCGCAGCGTGTGATAAAAATCGCCCCGTTTGGTGAACCCTGCCCGCTCGACCGCCTCAATCGCGTTTTGCACCTGCGAGGTGCCAACCGTGACCCCGGCCTTGCGCAAGGCTCGCCCGAAATGCACAATATTTTCGACCAGCCGCCCATCTGTCACAGGTAAAACGACCCCCACGATCAGACCATCCGCGCAATATCGGCCCGCGCATCATCCAGTATCCGTGACGCTTCGGACCCTGCAATTTTGGCAATATCATCCTGATATTTCAGCACCGCCCCCAACGTGTCCGATACCATTTCAGGCGACAGCGACACAGCGTCCAGCGCAATCAGGCAGCGCGCCCAATCCACGGTTTCCGCAACCCCTGGGTTCTTGAACAAATCCTGCCCGCGCAATTGCTGCACAAAGGCGACGATTTCGGCGGACAATGTGGCGGCACATTCCGGCACCCGCTGGCGCAGAATTTCGACTTCGCGCTCATGGTCGGGGTAATCGACCCAATGATACAAACAGCGCCGTTTCAGCGCATCATGCACCTCACGGGTCCGGTTCGAGGTCAGGATCACGATCGGCGGCTCTGGCGCCCGCACTGTGCCCAATTCGGGGATCGTGACCTGAAAATCCGACAACGCCTCCAGCAAAAACGCCTCGAACGGCTCATCCGTGCGGTCCACCTCGTCGATCAACAACACTGGCGGGCCTTCCGTGTAGCTCTCCATCGCCTCAAGCAACGGGCGCCGGATCAGATAATCCTCTGAGAACAGCTCGTCCTTCAACGCACTCCGATCCGCCGCCCCCGAAGCCTCTGCCGTGCGTATAGCGATCATTTGCGCCGCAAAGTTCCACTCATAAATCGCCGAGGACGCGTCCAGCCCCTCATAACACTGCAGCCGGATTAACCGACGCCCAAGCGCCGTGGCGATGGCTTTGGCAATCTCGGTCTTGCCAACGCCTGCCTCGCCCTCAAGGAACAGCGGTTTGCCAAGGCTCAGCGACAAAAACGCCACCGTCCCCAGCCCGCGATTGCAAATATAGTTCTGCTCGGCCAGCAGGGCGATTGTGTCGTCAATGGATGAAGGTGGCTGGATCATATCGTGGCTAAAACCCTGTATGGTGTGCGTTCACGTTTCATCGCAAGGGTGGCGATCCTACCCGATATGGTCAAGCCCCCTTGCCGATCCATTTCATCCGCCTATGATTAAAATTCCGATTATTCTGCGACTGGCCCAACCGATGAATGCATCCCCCCCTGCTCCAAACCCTGATCCGATCCATGCGTTACGGATGGCCCCCACCGATGGCGTTTTGGCCGTCATTATCGGCATTGATGGCCCATCTTATCGCCCGCTCGGGGCGACCATGGCGATCTTGGCGGATGGTCACAGGGTCGGCACCCTGTCCTCGGGCTGTATCGAATCCGATATTGAGCATCACGCCAAAACTGCTCTGAAAAATGACAAGCCAATGCGTATTCTGTATGGCCACGGCTCAAAATTCGCCGATCTGGCCTTGCCCTGCGGCGGCAGCCTCGAAATCCTTTTGGTGCCGCGACCAAACAGGCAGGTCATTGAAATACTTGACGATAACAGGATTACACGCAAGCCCTGCACAGTGAACCTTGATCCTGACACCGGTGCTATGCATGTCACCGACGACGGGCAAACCGGGGCAAGCAAAACCCATTTCAGCGTCCGGTTTGAGCCTGACATTTTCTTTTACGTCTTTGGCAAAGGCCCCGAGGCCTGCACGTTCTCGGCTCTGGTCCAGTCCGCAGGCTACCCCAACCTGCTGCTGTCCCCCGACGACGAAACCCTGGAATTCGCCAAATCCCACGGCAGCCCAACTCAGCATCTAAAGCAAGCCGCCTACCCCGCCGATCTAGCGCCGGATCAATGGTCCGCCATCCTGTTGTTCTTTCACGACCACGAGTGGGAGCCGCCAATCCTCACGGCCGCCCTGAAATCGCAAGCCTTCTACATCGGCGCACAGGGCAGTCAACGCGCCCGCGACGCCCGCCACGCCGAAATCTTGGACTTGGGCGCGGACGCCGACGACATCGACCGCCTAAAGGGTCCGATAGGTCTGATCCCCTCCGCCCGCGACGCCCGAACCCTGTCGGTCAGCGTCTTGGCCGAGGTCTTGCAGGTCGCACAACGGCCTTGACCATTTGGTAAAACTTGCACTACCCCCCTATATTATGAGACCGTGATGCCAGCCAAATGGCGCACCAAGGGAGCCAAGACGTTGCAAACCAAATCAAACCCCACTTTGACGCCCACAACCACCGCCGGCTTGCCCCAAGTACACGAGCCGCGCAATACGGGCATGGAACTGGACATGGACTGGGTGATGGGTGCACAGGCCAACACCTCCGCCATTGAGCGCCGCGCCAAATCCCTACCCGGACGCCGTTCCGTGAAAAAGGACTATCAGGCCGCGTGGATGCTCAAGGCGATCACCATGATTGATTTAACCACCCTTTCGGGCGACGACACCGAAGGCCGCGTGCGCCGTCTCTGCGCCAAAGCCCGCCATCCCGTGCGGGCCGATATTCTGGCAGCACTTGGCATGCCAAACATCACCACCGGCGCGGTTTGCGTGTATCACGAGATGGTCGAAACCGCCGTTGAGGCCTTGGCAGGCTCCGGCGTTCCGGTGGCCGCGGTTTCCACTGGGTTTCCGGCGGGCCTGTCGCCATTTCATCTGCGGGTCGCCGAAATCGGCGAGAGCGTCAAGGCTGGTGCCTCCGAAATCGACATCGTGATTTCACGCCGCCACGCGCTGACCGGAAACTGGCAAGCGCTCTATGACGAAATGCGCGAATTTCGCGCCGCATGCGGTGATGCCCACATCAAAGCGATTTTGGCCACCGGCGAGCTTGGATCTTTGCGCAACGTCGCGCGGGCCTCGCTGGTCTGTATGATGGCGGGGGCTGATTTCATCAAAACCTCGACCGGCAAGGAATCCGTCAACGCCACCCTGCCCGTGTCGCTGGTGATGATGCGCGCTATCCGCGATTACCACATGCGCACCGGCTTTCGTGTCGGCTATAAACCGGCGGGCGGGATATCAAAGGCCAAGGACGCCGTGACCTATCTTACGCTGCTCAAAGACGAGCTGGGGGACCGCTGGCTATCGCCCGATATGTTCCGCTTTGGCGCGTCATCCCTGCTGGGTGATCTGGAACGCCAGCTCGAACATTATGTGACCGGCAACTACTCTGCCTCTTACCGCCACGCGATTGGATAAGACCATGACTGTAAAAGATATTTTCGACACCATGGACTATGGTCCGGCCCCTGAAAATGCAGCCGAGGCGCTGGCGTGGATTGCTAAACATGACGGCGAACTGGGCCAGTTTATAGATGGCGAGTTCACTGTGCATCATGATGGGTTTGCCAGCAAAAACCCCGCCATGGGCGACGTGTTGGCGATGGTCACACAAGCCAGCGCGGATGACGTAAACGCCGCCGTTGCCAAGGCCGCAAAGGCGCAGAAAAAATGGGCCAAAACATCAGGCCACGAGCGCGCCAAAGTGCTCTATGCCATCGCGCGCCTTTTGCAAAAACACAGCCGCCTGTTTGCAGTGTTGGAAACGCTCGACAACGGCAAACCGATCCGCGAAAGCCGCGACATCGACATCCCGCTGGTGCAACGTCATTTCTACTATCACGCCGGCATGGCCCAACTGATGGAATCTGAACTGCCCGATGCTGAACCGCTCGGTGTTTGCGGCCAGATCATCCCGTGGAACTTCCCGCTGCTGATGCTGGCGTGGAAAATCGCCCCCGCCATAGCGATGGGCAATACCTGTGTTTTGAAGCCCGCCGAATACACCTCGCTGACCGCCTTGCTCTTCGCCGAAATCTGCGTTGAGGCCGGCCTGCCAAAGGGTGTCGTCAACATCGTCACTGGCGACGGGGCCGTGGGTGAAATGATTGTCGGCCACCCCGATATCGCCAAAATCGCCTTTACTGGTTCCACCGCTGTTGGGCGACGCATCCGCGAAGCAACCGCAGGCTCAGCCAAGACATTGACGTTGGAACTGGGTGGAAAATCTCCCTACATCGTGTTTGACGACGCCGACATCGACAGCGCCGTCGAGGGGTTGGTTGACGCGATCTGGTTCAATCAGGGCCAAGTCTGCTGCGCCGGATCGCGCCTGTTGATCCAAGAAGGTATAGCCGAGGTGTTCTACGCCAAACTGCGCCTGCGTATGGATGGATTGCGCATGGGTGACCCCCTGGATAAATGCATCGACATCGGCGCATTGGTGGACCCCGTGCAACACGCCATGATCACCGATATGGTCGCCAAGGGCGGTCCCGAGGGCGAGGTTTACCACGCCAAATGCAAACTGCCCAATCAGGGCTGCTATTACCCGCCGACCTTGATCACCGGCCTGCAATCCTCCTCCATGTTGATGCAAGAGGAAATCTTTGGCCCCGTGCTGGTCGCAACCACGTTCCGCACCCCTGCCGAGGCTGTGCAACTGGCCAACAACACCCGCTACGGACTGGCCGCAAGTGTCTGGAGCGAGAACATCAATCTGGCGCTGGACGTCGCGCCAAAACTGGCCGCAGGTGTTGTCTGGGTCAACGCCGCAAACCTGTTTGACGCGGCTGCCGGATTTGGCGGCCTGCGCGAAAGCGGCTTTGGGCGCGAAGGCGGCTGGGAAGGGCTATCGGCCTATACGAAGCCCAAATCCGACACAAAACCGCTGACTCCTGCGACTGCCGTTGCCGCCCCCAAGGATGCCAAAACCACTGGGCTAGACCGCACCGCCAAATTGTATGTCGGCGGCAAACAGGCGCGGCCCGACAGCGGCTACTCTACCGCGATCTGGTCGCCCAAAGGCAAGCTGCTGGGCCACGTTGGGGATGGGTCACGCAAAGATGTGCGCAACGCCGTTGAGGCCGCACATGCGGCCAAATCATGGGGCAAATCCACGGGCCATTTGCGCGCACAAATCCTCTATTACATCGCCGAAAATCTGTCGGCCCGCGCTGATGAGTTCACACAGCGTTTGAATGATCTCAGCGGCACCTCGGGCGGGCGCAAAGAAGTCGACGCCTCAATTTCGCGCCTGTTCACCTATGGGGCATGGGCCGACAAATACGACGGACAGGCTCACGGCGTACCCATTCGCGGCATCGCACTGGCCATGAAGGAACCCGTCGGTGTTATCGGCGCGCTCTGCCCCGATGAAGCCCCGCTGCTGGGCCTGGTTTCGGTGATGGCACCCGCCATTGCGATGGGCAACACCTGCGTTTTGTCCGCCAGCCAACCCGCCCCCTTGGCGGCGACAGATTTCTATCAAGTGCTGGAAACATCAGATGTACCCGCAGGCGTGGTCAACATCCTGACCGGATCCCATGCCGACCTTGGCAAAACGTTGGCGGGCCACATGGATGTGGACGCGCTCTGGTCCTTTTCCTCGACCGATTTGTCAGGTGAGATTGAAAAAGCCTCGGCCAGCAACCTGAAACGCACATGGGTCAACAACGCTCGCAGCCGCGACTGGGCAAGTGCCGCCGGAGAAGGCCGCGAGTTCCTGATGCACGCCACCGAAGTGAAAAACATCTGGGTGCCATATGGCGAATAGGGCGGAGAAATGATCACTCGCACCCATCAAAAAGACGACGCGCACTCTACCGCGATCTATTCGGACTGCGAAAAGTACCGCTATTCGCTGACCCGCGTGTGGGAGCCTGAGGGACGCAAAGCCTTCTTTGTGATGCTGAACCCCTCGACCGCGACCGAGGTGCAAAATGACCCAACGGTTGAGCGTTGCGAGCGCCGCGCCCGCACGCTGGGGTTTGGCGCATTCCGTGTCGCCAACATTTTCGCATGGCGCGACACGGACCCACGCAAAATGCGCGCCGCCGTTGACCCGATTGGCCCCTGTAATGACGCAGCAATATCCGAGGGCTGTACGTGGGCCGATCAAGTCATCTGCGCCTGGGGCACCCATGGCGAACACCGCAAACGCGGCCCACAAGTCGAGACCCTGATGCGCGCCACCAACCTGCCGCTGTATCATCTGGGGCTATCCAAAGCAGGCCACCCCAAACACCCGCTTTATATCGCCTATGCGGTACAGCCGGAACTGTGGTAAGTGGATGATATGAGCATTGAGCCAACCGAAAAACCAACCGAAAACCTGCCTGACCTGCACGACGACCTAAAGGCGTTGAAAGAAGAAATGCAACTGCTGAACACGCACCGATTTGTGCGTATCCATAACTCGATGTGGCGGCTAATCAGTTTCCAGTTCATCCGTGGGCTGGCCTTTGGCCTTGGTTCGGTGATCGGCGCAACGATCCTTGTTTCGGTGCTGGTCTATGCGCTCTCGACCATTGATTTCATCCCGATTGTTGGCGAATGGGCCAAGGAAATCGTTGATTTGATCACGGTAAAATAGGACCGTAGTATTTGTTAATTTTTTGGGCATGGAATACGCACCGCCATTACTTGCCCACCTCTTCTGGTTTTAATGCTGCATTCACGGCCATACTGGTCGTTATAATCCGCTCTAGACATAACGTCGCAATCACCACAAATATTTGGCATGGCATGGCCTGCCAGCCCAATCACAAAATTATCTCGATTGGTCCTTACCTGATAGGCAAACCGACGCATAACTTTATAATCTACCTCTAAGCGAACCATCCTGCTAATTTGGAATTCGCTTGGGTCAACCGGCTCAGAACGATCAATAGCAATAACTTTTATTTTTTCAGCAACAACACCAGCAATCCAAACATCCTGCGCAATTGGTTTGTCTGATAAAAGTCCCTTTTTTTGCTCTACCACATAGAGATTAACATAATCACCGGGTTTTAGCGTTGCATCAGTTGCAAGCGGCATTTTAAGGGCGATTGTTATACCACCCGATCCAACAGAAATCCCCAATTGCGTTGACTGTCTTGTTTCCTCCGCCATCGCGTGTTGGGCTGTTGGCATTGAAATTATCACGCTAATGAAAAGCATTAACATCCATAAAATACGCATAATCGCCCTCTTATACTTTTTACTAATCTTACTAATATGTTAGGGAAAACATCCTACTTTCAATTGACTAAGTCAATATTTAGGGTTGTACCCTCCTATAACCACTAGATTGTAGGGGGATGAAGGAAGTTCAGTCGCAAACCTCCTATTACCCCTTTCCTTTTACCCCAATTCGCCCTATACGCGCGCATCCGCCTGATTCAGTGTGGACAAACCCTCCAAGGGCCCTGCTGGACGACATCCCGGCCTGCGCCATTCACATTTACTCTTAAAGGAGACCCCGATGTCGATTACTGCAGAAGAAAAAGCCCGCATCATGAAAGAATTTGCAACTGTAGAAGGTGACACTGGTTCACCCGAAGTTCAGGTTGCTGTTTTGTCATCGCGGATTGCAACCCTAACCGAGCACTTCAAAACCCACAAAAAGGATAACCATTCCCGCCGTGGTCTTTTGCGTCTGGTGGCAACACGCCGCAAATTGCTCGATTATGCCCGCAGCAAAGACGAAGCACGTTATCAGGATCTGATCAAACGCCTTGGCCTTCGCCGCTAACGACAACAAGATGCGCCCTACGGGGCGCTTCTTGCATTTTAAGATGCTGCATTTCGTTGGGCCGAATGAAAATGCATAGGCAAATATAACAGGCCACGGACGTACGGTCCGTATGTAAACGGCCAAGCTGGGGGATACGCCCTTTGCTGCCAAATTAGGAAAAGATATGTCCACAGATATGTTCAAAGAAACTAGAAAATCCATGCAGTGGGGCGAAGAAACGCTGACACTGGAAACGGGCAAGATTGCCCGCCAAGCAGACGGTTGCGTCATCGCCACTCTGGGCGAAACCAGCGTCTTGTGCGCGGTGACTTACGCCAAGACACAAAAGCCGGGTCAAGATTTCTTCCCGCTGACTGTTCACTACGGTGAAAAATATTACGCCGCCGGTAAAATCCCGGGTGGCTTTTTCAAACGCGAAGCGCGTCCAACAGAAAAAGAAACGCTGACATCGCGTCTGATCGACCGTCCGATCCGCCCGTTGTTTGCACCCGGCTTCAAAAACGAAGTTCTGGTGATCTGTACTGTGCTGTCCCACGATCTGGTCAATGACCCCGATATGGTCGCAATGATCGGTGCCTCGGCTGCCCTGACAATTTCTGGCGCGCCTTTCATGGGTCCAATCGCGGCTTGTCGTGTTGGTTTTGAAGACGGGGAATACACCCTGAACCCGGAAATCGACGACATGCACGATCTGCGCAACAAACCAGAACAACGTCTGGACCTTGTTGTTGCCGGCACCAAAGACGCTGTGATGATGGTTGAATCAGAAGCCTACGAGCTGTCTGAGGATGAAATGCTGGGCGCTGTTAAATACGCTCACGAGCAAATCAAACCCGTGATCGACCTGATCATCGACTTTGCCGAAGATTGCGCCAAAGAGCCAATGGACTTCCAAGCACCGGATTATTCCGACCTGTCCAAAGCCGTCAAAAAAGCTGGCGACAAAGCCATGCGTAAAGCCTTCAAAATCACTGACAAGCAAGAGCGTACAACCGCTGTTTCCGCTGCCCGTGATTTGATCAAAGACGCGCTGACCGAGGAACAATTGGCAGACGCGAACCTTGGTTCCGCAATGAAGGGCCTAGAGGCCTCGATCCTGCGCGGCGACGTTGTCAAAACCGGCAAACGCATCGACGGACGTGACACAACAACAGTACGCCCCATCGTTTCGGAAACCGGCCTTTTGCCACGCACCCACGGTTCTGCCCTGTTCACACGCGGCGAAACCCAAGGTCTGGTTGTGACCACGCTGGGCACCGGTGATGACGAGCAAATGATCGACGCGCTGCAAGGCATGTATCGCTCGCCCTTCATGCTGCACTATAACTTCCCACCCTATTCGGTTGGCGAAGTCGGCCGCTTTGGTTTCACAGGTCGTCGTGAAATCGGCCACGGTAAATTGGCATGGCGCGCACTTCAGGCTGTTTTGCCTGCGGCAACCGACTTCCCTTATACCATTCGTGTTGTATCAGAAATCACTGAATCCAACGGCTCATCCTCAATGGCTTCCGTCTGCGGCGGCTCGCTGTCGATGATGGACGCTGGTGTGCCTTTGAAAGCGCCAGTTGCCGGTGTTGCAATGGGTCTGATCTTAGAGGACAGCGGCGACTACGCGATCCTGACCGATATCCTGGGTGACGAAGATCACCTCGGCGATATGGATTTCAAAGTGGCTGGTACCGAAAACGGCATCACCTCCTTGCAAATGGATATCAAGATTGGCGGTATCACCCCGGAAATCATGGACAAAGCACTGGCACAAGCCAAAGATGCGCGTCTGCACATTCTTGGTGAAATGGCCAACGCCATGACCGAAGCCGGTGAATTCTCGGCCCACGCACCACGTATCGAAACCATGCAGATCCCAACGGATAAAATCCGCGAAGTGATCGGTTCCGGTGGTAAAGTGATCCGCGAAATCGTTGAAGTGTCCGGTGCTAAAGTCAACATCGACGATGACGGCATCATCAAAATCGCCTCGGCCAACGCTGATCAGATCGCCAAAGCTTACGAGATGATCAACGCCATTGTGGCCGAACCTGAAGAAGGCGTGATCTATCGCGGGACTGTCGTGAAGATCGTCGACTTCGGTGCGTTCGTGAACTTCTTTGGCAAACGCGACGGGTTGGTTCACGTCTCGCAAATCGAAAACCGTCGTTTGAACCATCCGTCGGATGTGCTCAAAGAAGGTCAAGAAGTCTGGGTTAAACTGCTCGGCTTTGACGATCGCGGCAAAGTCCGTTTGGCCATGAAAATGGTTGATCAGGAAACTGGCAAGGAAGTTGCAGAAGAAGCAAAAGAGTAATCTTTTACTTTCTTTAAAGTGAATTGAAGGTCCCAGTGGAAACGCTGGGGCCTTTTCTTTAGATGGTTCTGCCGGTTGGATTTCGTTCGAAGAAATCAACAGGGTTCAACCAGTCGCAATATGTATCGACACCCGCATATTGACCTTCAAAGAAATCAGCCGGATCAGCCAACAATCTCGCGCCCTCAGAAATACAAATGAAGCCATAAGTTTCATCGTAGCCCCAATAGAACAATACCTTGGGTTCACCGGCCACAATTGCGCAGGTTTTCTCTCGAGGAATCGCAATAGTCGGTTGCTCTGAGCTAAACGCAGTTACCGGCACAGTCATATGCTTCTCCCGAAACTCACTGTATACTGTTACGTCATCAATCCCCAAAGCTGTTAGGTACGCCCCAACGATCGGCTCTAAAACCGCCGGCAACTGATCCTCTTCAGGTTTATAGATGCCGTGTTTGCGGCAATATACATCCAGCTTTTCTACGATATCTGGATACTTATTCGCCCGGGACGATGCGACGACCCAAAGCCAACAAGCAAGACAAAATGTCCTGTGGTCCTCAACACCAATCGCAGATCGGACCTCCTTCCACGTTACAACTTCACCGCTATTCTTTATCATATCCTCAAACCCATCAGGCGCTTCATTCGGGCGCGTAACTGGATTTTTTATTAGGTCCAACACATCGTCAACGGTTGCGCTATCTACATGCACTGGCCCAAACGCTGCCGTCTCTGGTGAATATCCATCAACACGAAAAAACGGCGATAAAATGATAAATACATGATCGTATTCTTTGGCCCACCATTCCAGCATTGGTGTGTGGAGCGGAGCCTCCATTATGCGGCGGGGTATGTTTCCCATAGGACTATTATGCTCCATGTATTGCAAAAGAGGTCAAGACTTCAGATATTATCTGAAAATGGTGTCGATGATAATTGTTGCGGCCTTTTATTGCGTGGAATTCATCACGCCGCAATATGCTCGTGGCAGATTTGAGCATCCTCACCCGCCCGCAAAGGCACCTCAAGCAGCCCACACCACATTTCACCGCCTTTTACCCCGTGGTGTTTACAAGTCCTACACAGCCCAAAACTGCGCCCCTGCCGCTGCTTCAACAACCGTGACAACAGCTCTTTCACCCCGCGCTGTAGTCCGTCCTTGTCGGCATCCCTCATCGCCGCCAGCACGTCCAAAAACGCGGTGCGGGCCTCCAGAACCTCTGCGCCTTCATCAGTCAGCGAAAAAACCAGCGCGCGTTTGTCTGCATCTGCCGTTTTTTCCGAGGCATACCCCTTTTTGATCAATGCCTTCAGTGTCTGGGATACCGTTCCACGGGTCGTTGAAAGGTAATCTGCCACTTGCGACGGCGATCTGGAAAACCGATTGGCGCGGGCAAGGTAGCCAAGTGCTGCCATCTGTGTCGGGTTCAACTCGTCATTGCGCAACAACGCCGCGTGGATCCGCGTTAGGCGGTCGATCAGATCATAAATCTCGGTTTCTTTCTGCATGCCTCATTAATAGCGAGTCGCTATTAATCTTGCAAGTCATTTATCCATATGATAGCGAGTCGATACCATTAACTCAAAAAAGGATCAAAATATGAAACTCGCTCACCTTCTCTTTGGCATTATCCTTGCCACCCCTGCCACGGCTTTTGCTGACGGTACACACGCCACCGATATGGCGGATGCCGTCAAATCCAACGTTGACAGCACTATAACGGCACCCTTCGATATCCTAGCGGCCCACGTCCATCTGAAAGACCGTATCGCAACCTTTCACATGACCACCACTGGCGCGGCTGGCACGTCCATCCCCACTGCCGTTGGTGAATTGGCAGGCGCACCGGTTTTTGCCTACGTCTGGCCCACTTCTCTGGACCCATCGACCGTGGGGTTTGAAGGGGGCACAGGCATCCTTGCCCTTGCCGCCACCAGCCACCCCGATTTCGACGATACGCCGCTATATGACGAAAACAGTGATGCAGATACCGCCAACGACGGCGCAGTATGGCACAGCCACTGGGTCGTGCTGACCCCGACCGAGGCTTGCGGGGCGGATGCGCTGGCTGTGCGCGACATCCCCGAAGATGAAACACCCGATATGCCGCTGACATGGCCCGGATTGCCGATCTTCCTCGACAGCCCCGGCTACACGCCCATCCTGTCGGAAACCGAAATAACCGTGTCCGTGCCATTTGCCAACGCGGCCGATCTCGCAGGGACATCCTATGATGGCGTAACCGCTGCGCTCAAGGTAAATGCCAATCTGCACGCGCCCCTACTTTGCGTAACGGATGTGTTTGACGTCGCCTCGGGCGACCTCAGCCTCCCGGGTGTTATCAAGCCCTGAATAGCAAAAGGCCCCGATAGTTTCCATCGGGGCCTTTTTTGTTCTGAATAGCAGAGCGTCTACTTCGGCGATTTCGCCATCCGCAAATACGGCAGCTTGATGTCGATCTCGCCAAACTTGGCCCGCGCCTCGTCATCATCCAGCGACGTCACCACGATCACATCATCACCCACCTGCCAGTTCGCAGGCGTCGCCACGGGGGCGCTATCGGTCAGTTGGATCGCATCCAGCGCCCGCAGAATTTCGTCGAAATTCCGCCCCACCGTCATCGGATAAATTATCATCGCGCGGATCTTCTTATCCGGCCCGATGATGAACGTCGTGCGCACCGAGGCGGAGTCCGCAGGCGTGCGACCATCAGGCAAATAGGCCTCGGCAGGCAACATATCATACAGCTTGGCAATATTCAGACTGGTGTCGTCCAGAATTGGAAATGTCATCGGCGCACCAGAAAACCCCTCAACATCGGTCTTCCATTTAATGTGCTCTTCAACGCTATCAACCGACACGCCAATCGGTTTGGCCCCACGCGCGGCAAACTGTTCGGCCAGTTGAGTCACCGCCCCGAATTCCGTGGTGCAAACCGGTGTAAAATCCTTCGGGTGGGAAAACAGAACGGCATAACTGTCTCCAATCCATTCATGAAAACTTACCGTTCCTTCTGATGATTCCGCCGTAAAATCGGGGGCAATATCATTGATCCGTAATGCCATAGTCCTATTCCTCTTTTGGGTTAACTCGCGCTGCTGCATCTGCAACTTAGAATTAATATAAGTTACTGCGGGCAATATGCGAGTCCCAATACCGGGGACATCTTGCCGCACAGCAAAAACCAACTTGCAACAGGCCTAAACCTGCCGATGGAAACTTTACTCCGATGCAATAGAATCCCCAAAGCCCCTTGCCCCCATTCGATAGCAGTGACAAGCTGCCCAAAAACCTGTCAGGAGCCCCCAATGACCAACACCCGCAACTTCTACATCAACGGCCAATGGGTCGCCCCGTCCACCCCGAATGATTTCGACGTGATCAACCCGTCGAACGAAGAGGTCTGCGCCACGATCTCGCTCGGCAGCCAGGCCGACACAGACGCCGCCGTTGCCGCCGCCAAGGCCGCGTTCCCCGCATGGGCCGCCGTGTCCCATACCGACAAACTCGACTTGCTGCAAAAGCTGCTTGAGGAATATAAAAAACGCGCCGGCGACATGGCCGAGGCGATTTCGCTTGAAATGGGCGCACCAATTGCGCTGGCCAAAACCTCCCAAGTCGGGACTGGCACATGGCATATCTCCAACTTCATTGCTGCCTTCAAGGATTTCAAATTCGACCGCATGCTCAGTGATAGCGCCCCCAATGACCGCATCTTGATGGAGCCAATCGGCGTTTGCGGTATGATCACCCCATGGAACTGGCCGATGAATCAGGTCACCCTGAAATGTATCCCCGCCATGGCCGTGGGCTGCACAATGGTGCTGAAACCTTCCGAAATCTCGCCGCTGTCCTCCATTGTGTTCAGCGAAATTGTTGATGCTGTCGGCTTCCCCGCGGGTGTCTATAACATGGTGAACGGCGATGGCGTTGGCGTAGGCTCGCAACTCTCAGTACACCCCGATGTCGACATGATTTCCTTCACGGGCTCCACCCGTGCTGGCACCTTGATCACCAAGGCCGCCGCCCCGACCGTCAAACGCGTCGCGTTGGAGCTGGGCGGCAAAGGCGCCAACATCATCTATGCCGACGCCGACGATAAGGCCGTCAAACGCGGGGTGTTGCACTGCATGAACAACTCGGGCCAATCCTGCAACGCCCCGACCCGCATGCTGGTTGAACGCTCGATTTACGACGCGGCTGTCGAGACCGCCGCCGAGGTCGCCAATGCCATCACAGTTGGCCCCGCCAACGTCGATGGCCGCCACATCGGCCCCGTGGTGTCCGAGCTGCAATATGGTAAAATTCAGGATATGATTCAGGTCGGCATTGACGAGGGTGCGCGCCTTGTCGCCGGTGGCTTGGGCCGCCCGGACGGGTTGAACCGCGGCTATTTTGTCCGCCCCACGGTGTTTGCCGATGTCACCAATGACATGGCGATTGCCCAGCAGGAAATCTTTGGCCCCGTGCTGTCGATCATCCCGTTTGATACCGAAGAGGAGGCGCTGGAAATCGCCAATGACACGGATTACGGGCTGACCAACTACGTCCAAACACAGGACCACGCCAAAGCCAACCGCGCGGCGCGCGCCTTGCGCTCGGGCATGGTCGAAATGAACGGCACCTCGCGCGGGGCTGGATCGCCGTTTGGAGGCTACAAACAGTCCGGCACAGGCCGCGAAGGCGGCGTCTGGGGGCTGGACGAGTTCCTCGAGGTGAAGGCCGTTAGCGGCTGGGTGGAGTAAGACGCCAACAATGCGGCACCCGAATAAATTTGGGTGTCGCGATATCCACGCAATTTGGTTCGTATGACAGATGGTATCAGTTGACAGAATTCTTGTAGAACAACGAACACGAAATAGAATTATTGAGATGCTAGAGCTCGCGACATCTTTCGATGAAATCGCAAAAATTGGAGTGTTTGAGGCTGTAAATTTCTGGGATGATTTTGTTCTCCCAGACAGAAGAGACTATTATCAAGCTCCGGTCTATTCCTCTACTGAACAAACCGCTCTTTGGGAAACTCATGCGAAATGGAATCGCGCAGCAAATGCTATAATCGAAGACAGTTGGGACAGTGCAGAAATCAGCAAGATTCCTGAATGGATTGTTCTCCAAAAGGCTGCGGTCGAAACTTTAGCAATATTCGAAAGGCGGGGGCGTTTTTCTGAGGACACAGCCGAAAGCTTTGACACTTAAGTAAATTCATCAAAACTCCGTATGTATAAAACCCATACGTTTTCCATACACTTTCCAGACGCCCAAAATTACGCCTTTTTCACAATCACCGACCCGACCGAATACCCCGCCCCGAACGAGCAAATAATCCCGACATCCCCTGATGCAAAATCATCCGAGTATTTCGAGAATGCGATGATGGATCCCGCCGACGACGTGTTGGCGTAATCCTGCAAAACATTCGGCTGCTCGCCGTTTTCCGGCACCCGCCCCAGAACCTTTTTGCCAATGAAATCATTCATTGCCTTATTGGCCTGATGCAGCCACATGCGGCGCAAATCATCCGGCCCAACCCCGTTGTCCGCCATATGTCCCAGCATGTGTTTGGCCACAATCGGCAGCACCTCTTTGAACACTTTGCGCCCGTTTTGCATGAACTGCATATCGCGTCTGTCTTTCACCCCGTCAGGGCGCGAGCGTCGTAAAAATCCGTTATTATTCCGTATGTTATTGGAAAACTTCGTCAGGCAGCGGGTCGATATAATATCGAAATGTTCCCCCGTCGCGTCCTCTTTGCGCTCCAGTAAAACAGCCGTGCAAACGTCGCCAAAAATGAAATGGCAATCGCGGTCCCGCCACTCCAGATGTCCCGTGGTGATTTCAGGGTTCACCACCAGTATCGCCCGTGCGGACCCCGACCGGATCATATCCGCCGCCGCCTGAATGCCAAAGGTCGCGCTGGAACAGGCCACGTTCATATCAAAGCCAAACCCGTTGATGCCCAACAGGTCCTGCACCTCAATCGCAATCGCCGGATAGGCCCGCTCCATGTTCGAGGCCGCCACGATCACCGCATCCACATCGCCTGCTGTTTTACCCGCTGATTTCAAAGCCTTAGCGCAAGCATCCACCGCCATCTCGGCCATGATCCCCGGTTCGTCATCACGCCTTTGGCGAAACAACGGGTGCATCACTTTGGGGTCCAATATGCCCGATTTTTCCATCGCGTGCCGCTGGTGAATCCCGCTGGCCGCGACAATAAAATCAACGCTGGAATGCGCTTTGGCCTCAACCTCGCCCGCCGCAATCTCGGCCGCATTTTCCTCATTGAACAAATCAACATAGGCGTTGAACGCCTCGACCAATTCGGCGTTGGTGATGACATCCGAGGGAGTAAAAATCCCGCTGCCCGAAATAACTGGCTGATACATGATACTGCTCCTATTGCCCTAATAAATAAGGCCCGCTGCACCCGCCAAGGTCAAGCAAATTCCTTAAAATGGGCATTTTGCTTTGAACGTCAGCCCTTTGCCACCATCCGGATGGCTCACCCGTATACGTTCGGCATGTAGCATCAAACGCCCAGCGTCCAGCGCCTCGCCCGTGGCATAAAACGGATCGCCCAGAATAGGGTGGCCAATCTCGCGCATATGCACCCGCAACTGATGACTGCGTCCGGTCTGCGGCAACAACCGCACCCGCGTGGCGCGTTCCTCGTATTTCATCACTTTCCAGTCGGTCACCGCCTGTTTGCCATTCTCATGATCAACATGTTGCAAAGGCCGGTTCGGCCAATCCACAATCAGCGGCAAATCCACGGTGCCTTGGCGCTCTTCAACCCGCCCAAACACTCTTGCTACATAGGTTTTCTTGACCTGACGCTTTTCAAACTGAAGGTTCAGATGACGCTGCGCATGCCGTGTCATCGCAAACACCATCACGCCGGATGTGTCGCGGTCCAACCGATGCACCAATAATGCGTCAGGAAACACCGCCTGCACCCGCGAAATCAGACAATCCGCCAGATGCTCGCCTTTGCCCGGCACCGACAATAAGCCGCTTGGTTTATCCACCAGCAACACCTCATGATCATGGTGCAATATTAACAACGGATCCTGCGGCGGGGAATATGTATCACTAAACATCAGGCTTCATCGCACAGCCAGCATTTTTGTTCCACAAATATCCCCCGCGCGGAGCGCATTAAACCTTCACACGCTCCGATTTTGGATCATACAATGGCCGCAATGACGCCTCGGCTCCGACCCGAACCCCGGCCACATCAATCTCGTAGGTTGACGCCAACACCTCCGCCACACTCTCGCCTTTGCACGGCACATAGCCCAGACCCACAGCGGCCCCCAACGTGTGCCCATAAGACCCGGACGACAGGTAACCAACAATCTCGCCATCCCGCAACACCGTCTCATTGTGGTAAAGCAACGGCTCCGGCTCCGCCAATTTGAATTGGAGCAAACGGGCGTCCAGCCCGTTTTCCTTTTTCTTCAGAACCGCGTCGCGACCAATAAACGCCGGCTTGTCGGTTTTCACGGCAAACCCCAATCCCGCCTCAAGCACATGATCCTCGCATGTAATGTCATGACCAAAATGCCGAAACCCCTTCTCGATCCGGCAACTGTCCATCATATGCATCCCGCACAGCTTTGCCCCCATGTCCTGGCCAGCATCATGCAGCACCTCAAACACATGCGCGGCCATGTCAGCAGATACATAAATCTCCCAACCCAGCTCACCGACATAAGACACCCGATGCACCCGCGCCAATCCCATCCCCAGCTCGATCTCCTGCATGGTGCCAAACGGATTCACCGCGTTGGAAAAATCATTTGGCGACACCTTTTGCATCAGACTGCGTGCATTTGGCCCCATCACCGCCAGCACCCCCTCACCCGCCGTCACATCGGTGATCACCGCGTTGAAATCTCCCAGATGACGGCGTAGCCAGACCTGATCGGCCAGCCGTGTCGCCGCAGGGGTGACCACCAGATAGGCCCGCCCGGACAGGCGCGTCACCGTCACATCCGCCTCAATGCCGCCGCGCGTATTCAGGAATTGAGTATAGACAATCTTGCCAACCGGCACCGACATATCGGCCCCACAGACATGGTTTAAAAATGCTTCGGCATCACGGCCTTCAACACGGATTTTGCCAAAGGACGACATATCGTACATGCCGGCATTTTCGCGCACAGCGCGGTGTTCAGCCGCTGAATTTTCAAACCAGTTTTGCCGCTTCCACGAATAGTCATAGGCTCGTTCTTGGCCAGCATTTGCATACCAGTTGGCGCGCTCCCAGCCTGCCAATTCCCCCATCACAGCCCCCTGTTCCAACAGTTGCGCATGAAACGGTGAGCGCCTGATATCCCGAGCCGTTGCCTTTTGGCGAAACGGATAATGGTCAGCATAAAGCAGGCCCAAAGTTTCCGTTGAGCGCTCATACAAATAGCCCCTATTGCCCTGAAACGGCTGCATCCGTGAAATATCCACATCACCCAGATCAAACGGTTTCTCACCGTCCTGCATCCATTGGGCCAAGGCCATTCCGGCCCCGCCTGCCGACTGAATCCCGATCGAGTTGAATCCCGCCGCCACCCAGTAATTCTCAAGTTCAGGTGCCAACCCCAGATGATAAGCATCATCCGGCGTGAAACTTTCCGGTCCATTGAAAAACGTGTGGATGCCCGCCTCGGCCAGCATCGGCATCCGGTTTATGGCATGCTCCAATATCGGCTCAAAGTGGTCGAAATCCTCGGGCAGTTGATCAAATTCAAAATCCTTAGGAATGCCATCCATGCCCCATGGTTTCGAAACAGGTTCAAATGCGCCCAGCATCATTTTACCCGCGTCTTCTTTATAATAGGCGCACTCATCGGGCACCCGCAGAACCGGCATTTGGGTCAGGTTCGGAATGTTCTCGGACACGATGTAGAAATGTTCGCAAGCGTGCAACGGGACATTCACACCGGCCATCCGGCCCACTTCATGGCCCCACATACCAGCGCAATTCACCACGTGATCGCAGGCAATGTGGCCTATTTCTTCACCGCGTTGCCAATCCACACCTGTAACCCGCGCGCCGTCTTTCTTGATCGCCGTTACCAAAACCCGCTCGGCCACAACCGCCCCGTTTTGCCGCGCGCCCTTGGCCAGCGCCAGCGCAATATTACCGGGATCGCCTTGGCCGTCTTTCGGCAAATAGACTCCCGCAACCACACCGTCGATATTCAGATGCTCATAGCGGGCTTTGATCTCGGCAGGTGAGATTTCCTCGACCTCGACCCCAAAGGCCCGCGCCATCGCGGCTTGGCGGAATATCTCCTCGCGGCGTTCCTCGGTAAGGGCCACCGTGATCGAGCCACAGCGCCGGAACCCCGTCGCCAAGCCGGTTTCCGCCTCAAGC
>JGI24724J26744_10000196_pt1 | contig 47285 bp, 70 predicted proteins | sample Cruoilmetagenom7_FD_26744 | JGI IMG/M metagenome (IMG submission 26744) | reverse complement strand
TTTTTTTTTTTTTTTTTTTTTTTTTTTTTTTATAAAGGGAAAAAGGAAAATGAAAACGCTTAGAAAAATCATACCTTAGACTATAAAGTCCTTAGACTATATAATACTTTGACCATATAATACTGGTCTTTGGCCAAGAAAAGTCAAATTGAATATGGTCAAAACGGGTAGGGGGTCCATTACATATTACACGGTACACGTTTCACTTTTTTGAATCTGAATTAATTATTTTCAAAGAAACGTCAAATTTTGACACTATTTTTGTGGCTTAAAACACTTTGCTATCATTTTATAAATCTTTTTTTGCTTTTCTACTGGGAGTTTATGAAACTTGTCCATCATTTTATCCACTTCAATATTAAGTTCATAAACCAGCTTTTTATCTAGTTTCATTTATATTCTCCTTTTTATAGAATTGAAAACTGGATAAAAATGGATGTCCAAATTTTATTTAAAATTTAAAATTAAATTAAACCTAATTTTTTTAACATCTCTAATTGCTTTTCGTCTGCCGTTTTTGCAAATTCCGCAGCTTTCTTTTTAATTGATTGTTTACCCTCGCCCTGGGTATTCCATTTACCCTCTTTTAATCGATTATAGACCAGATTCATTTGTTCTGCCTTCTCTTCCACGGTCAGTTTCATATCATCGGGCCTAGCGATTGAATCGGATAACTTTTGTTTAAGGCCATAGAATATGATGGTTCTTTGAATCAAATTCAAATGTTTATAATTGTCGTATAATGCAGTCAAACTAAATTCAAGTTTAGACTTAAATATGTCATTAAATTCAGCTATAGCACTAGTATTTGTCATCCGCCAGGATATTCTAGTCTTTCCAGGGACCTGTGGCTTTGAATCTCTTACAACTAAATTTGATTCATTTGGATTTGTTTCGACTATAGCTGGTACATCTATAATCTGTTCACTTGCCGCACTTTTTTTACCCATAATAATGTCTCCTTATTATGGACATCCATCTTTATTCAATTTTCAATGAACATTTTTAATACACAGTTTTAATGAACATGTATTCTTTAATTGTCCACATTATACCACATTAAATAATAATGTCAAGCGAAAAATGTATCACCATTATAATACGTGTCTGGACCGGCCAGGCGAACGGGGGGAGGCGGGGCGATAATGACCAAGATACCCCCCCAAGCCCCAAGGGGGGTCTTTGCCCTATAGAAGACTAGCACCCATTTTACACACGAGAAAAAATTCAATCCAGTCCTGAAGGACAAGCCCAGACAAGAATACGAACATTTGTTCGGGAAAAAACACCTTGACATTCCCGGCCAACCATGATATACTATCTCTATGAATAATTTAATAGACTTAAAGAGACCAAAGGAAAAGACTTCTCCTCCGATTGCTGCCGAATCTTCAGAGTCCTACCCATATGGGCTTGAGATTAGTCTTGATGCTCCAGAGATAGATAAACTGAAGATAGATATTAGCAAGATTGCTATCGGCTCAAAAGTTGGTATCATTGCCCTGGGCAAAGTAGAGAGGATTTCAATGTCAGAAAGATATAATAATCCTCCTCGAAAGAGCCTCTCTATTCAGATTCAACAGATGAAGCTAGAGTCTAAAAGTCCAAAAGCTTTGAAGAAGTCTGGTAAAGTTGCTAAACCCTTTTAGTGTCAATTTTTGACATTTCTGGTGAAACAAAACATGGGTAGACCTATCAAAGAGCTTGATCCTGAAAGAGTTTTTGATGTCCTAGAGCAGGGATTGAAACAATCAGAAGCTGCAGCTCTTCTGGATGTTTCTATTCCTACTTTGAAAAAGAGGATCATAGAACTCCAACAGAAACATGGAATCCTTTTAAAATATCGAGCTGTTCAATCGCTTCAGCTCACAGAAATGCAAGCCAAAATTCTCCAGGCTATAACTGAAGACAAAATCGTAGAAGCTTCCCTGAAAGATTTAATTTTTACGTATAAAACTCTTAAGAGTAATGAGCAGGTCATGGAAGGTCTTCCTTCTGATATTAAAGGACTTGTAGGGTATCTTGTCCAGCTTGAAAAACGTGATGGAGTCATGGAAGAAGTTATTGATATAACTCCAGAGGAGCAAGCACGTCTAGATGCAAATGAAGACAGTCCAGACGACTTACCAAAGTTATAAAGGTTTGATAGAAAGGCTTAATAAGTGGATGATAGTCAGTTTGGAGTACTGGAGATTCATTTAAAGAGTATAGCAGATTCTTATAATCGTCAGTCACATAGTATAGGCAGGATATTTGATGAACTAGGTGTTCAAGGAAAGGAACTTGCAGAAGTGAAAATTAAACTAGATGCGTTAAACGGGTTGAAAGAGGATGTTAAATGCAATACTATGAGACTTCATATTGCTCGTGGGGTGGGTCTTACTATCGCAGCTGTCTTTGGAAGTCTTCTAGGATGGCTAAGGTGGACAAGATAATATGAAGACACTTCGGTTGCTTAGAGTTGAAGAAAGCCAGAGTGGAACTTTTGGAGTTCTCCTTATTGATGCAGAAGCATTCTGCTGGACATTGGAGCTTTCGGATTTACTTAACAAGAAAAACAGAAGCTCAATTCCTGCTCAACAGTATCTATGTAAGCCTTTCGGAGATGTGTTTAAACTAATGAGTGTCCCTTGGAGGGCTGATATCTTGATCCATCCAGGAAACACAGTAGATGATACAGCAGGATGCATCCTTTTAGGAAGCGAGATTGGAAAACTCTCTGGAGATAGAGCTATTCTAAACTCTGGAAAGACATTTGTAAAGTTCAGAGAAAAATTGTACGGAGAGACTATTTTCCACTTAACCATAAAAGAGCATTATTAAAAGGAGGTGATATAGATGTCCGGTGAAACAATGACAGCAATTGCGGTAGCTCTTCTAGCAATAAGCGAAGCTTTAAGCTTCATACCTAAGATAAAGGCTAATGGTGTTTTTCAGATTGTTGTCAATATTCTTAAAAAGCTTGCAGGGAAGTGATGATAAAAGGATAGAAAAAGAAAAGGGCTGATAAGATGAGTGAAGGATTTGATAAAAATGTTCTGGATAAACTTGCCTCCTGGCGAAGAAGCCCTCTTCTTTTTTCTAGGGAGTGTATAGACTTTGAACCTTCAAATCAACAGATTGAAGCTCTTCTTAATATTACAAAAGGAAAAAGATTATCTATTCGATCTGGCCACGGAACAGGCAAAGATACTATTGCAGCAATCCTATCCCTGTGGTTCATATCTACAAGAGCACACTCCAAAGTCGTTGTAACTGCCCCAACAAATAGACAGCTTCAAGACATCTACTGGTCTGAACTTTCAAAGTGGTTTAGAAAAAGCAAACTTCAAGAAGAATTCATAATGCAGAAAGATAAGTTCTTTCACAAGAGTGCTCCAAAAGAATGGTGGATTAGACTTATCTCTCCTCAAATAAAGGCGACAAAAGAGGAGCAAGCTGAGACTCTTGCTGGAATGCATGCAGATCACCTCTTCATCATTGTTGATGAGTCTTCTGGTGTTCCTGATCCTGTGTATGTTCCTCTTGAGGGAGCAATGACCCAAGAGGATAATAAAGTCCTTCTAATAGGGAATATGACTAGAAACTCGGGGTATTTCTATGATACACACTTTCATAATAAGATTAAAAGTGATTGGATAAGACTTCATTGGAACTCTGAGAAGTCTAATATAGTCTCCAAAGACTATCCTAAATATATGAGTACAAAATATGGTATAGATTCTTCTGTCTATGCTATTCGTGTAACAGGTGATCCACCTCTTGAAGATGATAGAAGCTTTATCTCTTTATCTTGGGCAAGGCAGTGTCTTGGAAAGGAGATAGTAATTGCAGAGGATGAGCCCTTATATCTCGGAGTGGATGTCGCCAGATATGGAGATGATAAGTCTATTATACTTCCTCGAAGAGGATTAGAGATTAGTCCTTGGGAGACCTTTCAAGGATTGAATACAATAACTCTTGGGGGTCATATTAATACTTCATATACTGAACAGGAAGCTGATGGACTTGCAATAGATGAAATTGGAGTAGGTGCAGGAGTTACAGATTGGCTTGAGAAGCATGGGCATATCAGATGCTTTGGGATTAATGTTGCTGAGAAATCTACTGATATGACAAAATATGATAGATTAAGAGATGAGCTTTGGTGTGCTGTAAAGGATAACTGTATGAAGGGAAGGTATTCTTTTCCTGAAGGGGAGGAAGGGGAGGAGCTTTGCAATGAACTGGCTTCGCCTCTTTATGACTTCAATGCCCATGGAGGAATAAAGATTGAGTCTAAGAAAGAGATGAAAAGGAGAGGAATTGCTTCTCCAAACATAGCAGATGCTTTGTGTTTAACTGAGTATTTTGCAAATACAGCACATAAAGTTTGGGCTAAGAAAAAGCCTGGGATAAGAGATAGAGCTAGGCTTTATGCTTCCCAATCTAACCCATATTCTTGGATGACAGTTTAATTTAGAGGAGGGAAGTTATGAAGAGGAATACTTTGTATGCATCGGATATTGCTTCGATAGCAGGGGATGCTACATATACGACAGACAGTCTTGTAATTAATGTTTCTGACCCAAGGACTAGAGTATTGTCTCTTCGTCCTTACGCTACTTGCCCTGCTGGAACATCAGGCAACTTATCCTTTACTATACTGTCTCGCAGTTCTGGAGTATGGGACAGTTTGGAGAATCCTTTGAAGGTTCTACATCTGATTCTTGAGGCTAGCAAGGTAGCTTCCGGTTATTTTTTGCTGGGTGTAAGTGATCTGGATGCGATCAAAATTGATCAGATAGTCAATGGAGATGCAACTCATACATTGACTCTTGTCAACTGTATATATACTATAAATAGGCTTGAAGCATGATGTATTCACCTGAAGGACTTTTACTTCTGCCATATCAGATAGAGAATAGAAGTCAATGTGAAATATGTCTTCCTATGTTTAATGGAGACTTCAGGGACTGGTCAGATGTGGGATATCATTGTACTCCTGCTAATATTACTTGGACCCGTAATAGATGGGGACAGGCGCCTTACTTTAATGGAACAGATAGTTATATTCTTGACCCAGCTGGAAGGAAGATTTTAAGGGAGGGGACTACAGGAAATTGGTCTCTTGTTAAGTTTGGAGGAGATATAAAAGTAATTGGGGAAGGAACTCAACTGTTTATAAACAATGGATCTACTCTTCCTCCAGCATTAACTGGTCAATTCTCATCTGATTGGGCTGATAATATTCCTAATTTACGACGCTTGGCTTTTCAGCTTAATTCTTTTTCTGGTTCATTTCCTACCTACGAATGGCCTGATTTAGAACAACTGCTTTGCAATAGCAATTCTCTTTCTGGCCATTTCCTTGCTTATAGTTGGCCTAATTTAACATCCTTGTATTGTCAGTTCAATTCTTTTACTTCGTTCGACTTCTCAGATTTTTCTGGTACTAGTTGTGCTGCTTTATCTGCACGAGGTAATTCTATGAATCAGGCTGCAGTGAGTGATGTTGTGGATGATTTATATCCTATCAGAGCAATATTAGGAGGTAATACTTGTGATATTAAACTACAAGATAATGCTATACCAACTGCAGATGCTATTGCTAAGATAGAAGGAACTGGTGTCTATGTTGGAGATGGCTTGAAAGATCATGGTTGTACAGTATCTTATGATACATAGGAAGAAAGATGGAAAACGAATCTATTTATTGTATTAACTGTAAGTGCTCAGGAAACCTAAAAATGGTAGCATTTAGAACCCTTGGGAAACTGCTGATAGGGTGGGCGTTTGTGTGTCCTAACTGCATTGTTCACATCGCTCATAAACAACTTCAGCTAACCAATTCATCTAATGATCCGGAGGATCTAACTCTTGGATAAACGAGGTATTGGTATATTAAGTTTACCTTATCAGATATATGATAGAAATCACTGTACTCTTCACCTCCCTATGTATAATGGAGATTTTCGGGACTGGTCGAAGGATGGCAATCATGGATCTTCTTCCGATGTTTTATGGGATAGATGGATAGGAGGGCAAGCACCTTACTTTGATGGAGTGAGCGGGAAAGTAGATTGTGGACAGGATTCTAGCGTAGATATTGCTGATAAACATACTATTTATCTAGAGATACAGTTTCCTTCATGGAAGAGTGGCGGGATAATTTGGAAGAAAGAAGCTGATGATAATAATAAGATTCAACTTATCTGTAATAGCTCGACTAAGTTAGAATTTCAGATTTATGATGGTAGCATTCAACAGGTTTCGATTGAAAGCTCAGTGATTGTTTTAAATAGACTTTATGAAGTTATTATTAGAATTGATGAGACTAATCAGGTCTGCGACTTTTATCTGGATAAGATCTTACAAGGAGAAGATACTGGATTTACTTTACCTGATACTTCAGGAGCAGATTTGATCTTAGGAGTAGGTTAATTAAAAGGAGGTGAATAATGTGGATTATATGTGATAAGACTGATGTGGTGCAGGATAGAGCTTCTAAAGAAAGTTCTTTGGATCGTGGATATGATTATGATGAGTATAAGATATATGAACTTCCGAACCAAGACATTCGGGTAGGAGATACGTATAAGGATGGAGTCCATACTAAGAATACAAAGTTTAGAGCGAAGAGAGAGTTAGAGAATGTTCTTAAGGCTCTTATAGATTTAAATATGAGAATCGACAAAGCTCTGGCTTTGGGTCATGATTATGACTCGGTAAGGGTAGAATACCAAGATGAAAGAACCGTTCTTCTACAAAGAAAAGGGAACCTTAATTCAATCATTAATGTAACTTTATGAAAATATATCAGCTCGAATATACTGGTAATGCAACTGATGGTAGAAATATTACCGTTACTGGTCTTGATGGAACGAAAAAGACCTTCATTATGATTGTGGGTGAGGACTCCGGCATTAATGGAGCCTGGAGATTCTCTGATCAGAGTGGAGATGTTTCTATTGAATTGGCAGACAATAAGGCTGAAGAAGCAAACCTTATTCAGTCAGTCGGAAGTGGATCGTTTCAGATAGGTGATGCGCTTGAGGTTAATCGAGATGGTTATTTATTCCAGGTTTTGGTAATTGAAGATAATGGTGAGGATGACTTTGATTGTGGTTCTTTTACTGGAACAGCAGCTGATCATGATGAGACAGTTGCATTAGGAGGAGACTCTGTTGACCTTGCTTTTCTTAAAAACTCAACTGGCGGTGAGTGGGGAGTTTTTAGAACTTCGACGATTGCAGGTGATAATACTTTTTTATTAGGTCCTTATGGATTTCAGTCAAATTGTATTGAAGAACTAAAAGCTAACGCCTTTAATGTAGGGACAGCTAATAGGGTTAATGAAAACGGTATTACTATATATTATGCTGTTTTCAAAGAAGTAAGTGGTTACTTTGATGTAGGCTCCTATACCGGGTCAGGGGCAATAGCCTCAAAAACAGGTGTTGGGTTTAGGTCTGATTGGTTAACTACAAAGGGAGATAGATCAAGTGCTCCTCAGCTTCACACTGATGCAATGGGAGATGCTGTTGATTTAACAGCTCATTTTATATCTACTGCTCCATATACTGGCGGGATAACTTCTCTTGATGTTGATGGATTTTCTTTAGGAACAAACGCACATTGTAATGAGAATACTACTGACTATCACCACTTTAGTTTCCTTGTAGGCGAGACCGGAGGCGGTGGTGGAGCAACTGCTAATCCAATGTTACTTATGAATCATTTTAATGGTGGGTGTATAAATGGGTAGACCAATATATAAAGGTTCGACAGATCAGTCAACGGTAATTAGGATTTTAGATTCAACTACTTTTCTTCCTGAGAATGCAGTGGAGTATGATACTGCGGGAATTGCTCTTTGGTATCGCAGGGAGCAATCAGCAAAGGTTACTATTACTCCGGCTGCACTTGCGGCTCTTGATTCTGCACATACTAATGGAGGGATAGAGTTAATTGGAGACGGTTGGTACAGGCTTGATCTTCCTGACGGTGCAGGAGCTGTAGGATCAGGAAAGGATAGTGTTCATGTTGGAGGGACGCTTACAGGAATGATTGTAATAGGTAACGAACATGCTCTGGTTGACTATGATCCATATGACACGGTAAGATTAGGCTTAACGGCTTTGCCTAACGCTGCTGCTGATGCCGCAGGAGGGCTACCGATTAGTGATGTGGGTGGGCTTGACCTTGATACAAAGCTGGCAAATGCTAATGAGATTACTGCTGCTCGAATGGGTGCATTAACTGATTGGATTAATGGTGGGAGGCTTGATCTTCTTCTTGATGCCATTCCTACTACTACTGCTCCAACAGTTGCTGAAATTCAAACAGAGATGGAAGAAAATGGAGCTAGTTTACTAGACACTATTCGTGATGACCTTGATAATGCAACTGACGGTCTTGGAGCACTTAAAGCTTTGATAGATGGTCTTAATGATATAAGCACAACTGACCTTGCTACAGCTTTAACTAATATCCATCTTGATCATTTACTAGCTGCTGATTATGATCCTGCTTCTAAGCCAGGCACAGCTACAGCTCTTCTAAATGAGCTTGTTGAAAATGATGGAGGTGTTTCAAGATTTACTGCAAACACACTTGAGGAGGCTCCGAGTGCTGGAACCAACCCAAATGTTCTTGTTTCAACTACGATAGCTGTTGTAACTGATCAAACTCACTTTACATTGACAGCAGGATCAAATGATGATGATGCTTATAAAGATCAGGCAATAGTAATTTATGATGCTTCTGATAGTGATTTCCCAACAATACGTAAGTGTAGTGCATATACAGGAGCAACAAAAACAATAACACTTGACAATGCTCCTGATTTTACAATAGTCAACGGTGATGGAGTTAAAGCATTTGTTACTGCACCAGGAACAACTGCTCCGACAGTAGGTGAAATCCAGGCTGAGATAGAGGAAAATGGTGCAAGTTTGTTGGATACTATCAGAGACGATCTTGATAATGCGACTGATGGATTGGGGGCTTTGAAGACCTTGATTGAGGCAGTTCCAACAGTAGGTGAAATAAAAACAGAACTGGAAGCAGATGGCACTAAGTTAGATCATATATGGGAGATGACAGAAGATGATGGTGGTGTTCGTAGATTGACTACTAATGCTCTTGAGCAAGCTCCATCTGGAGGATTAAGTGCACAGGAAACAAGAGATGCATTGAAACTGGCACCTACGGTAGGAGCACCAGCTGCAGGCTCTGTAGATGATCATCTGGATGATATTGTAGAGGATAGTAATGAGTTACAGGGGAATCAAGGTAACTGGGCAACAGCAGTTGGCTTCTCAACACATGATGCTGCAGCTGTTAAGACAGCTATGGAAGCGGAAGGAGCGAGTGATCTTGATACTATTGCTGATGCTATTGCTAATGGCTCTTACGGATTGTCAGCATTACAGGTTTTGATAGCAGCTCTTCAATCTGATCTTGATAATGGCACAGATGGCTTAGGAGCACTAAAGGTTTTAATAGATGCTGTTCCTACTACTAAGACTGGATATAGTTTAGCTTCCACTGGAATGGACTCGGTAATATGCAATGTAGCTACTGTAGGTGCTACACCCACATTATTATTGAATAAAACGCAGGGAATCTGGAATAAATTATTTGCAAAGAAGACCGTAACAGCTTCTGCAGAAACAGCATATGAATCAGATAACTCAACAGTAATGAAAGCCTGGACACTTGCTGATGATGAGACTACAGTAAGTAGAACACCTTAGGAGGGATGATGAACTTAGAAAAGATTTATGCTAAGGAGAATAGAGACCCTTGGAAGATAAGAAGGTGGTTGAAAGGATATGGATATAAGGAAATTTTTATTGATCAAGCGATTGGTGAATACGCTTCGATGCTAGTCAGCGGGGAGCAATTTGGGCTTAATAAAGAAGGGGTATCTATTCTTTCCAATCTTATTCGTAATAGAGTAGTTCAACTTTCTATTTTAGCAGAGAGAAAGGAGAATAATATAAAAGTTCCTGCTGTTTTACCCTCACTTTGGGAAAAGATAAAAAGATTTGCTAATATAAAGGTTTGGTAAGAGAATGGCAATAAATCGATTTGCTATATTAACAGACGGCTTTCCAGAACCAGGTGAGATTGGTGGAACTGATTGGGGAACTAAGACAGGAAGAGCTTTATTGTTGACCGATGGATACTTTAATGATGATATAATAAGTCCTATGGGTGCAGAAATGCTGATGCCTCTCTATGCTTTGTGGAAAAGGTTCTGGTCTAAGGTGGAGGTATTTAGATTAGAAAGTGGCTGAGCAACATATATACATAGATTCTGGCGCTGACCCTGGTGGGGATGGGTCTTATGGTAGTCCATATGATTTACCAGGAGATATTAACTGGACTACAGGTGGGGCAAATTCTATCTTTGATTGGGTGGCTGCTGGTCACGATCCTTTTATAAACTTTGCCGGTGGTAGTTCATATACTAGTGGACTATGGATTGGTACATCAGGAGTTGAAGGCCATCCAATAACTGTACAACCTTATGGATCAGGGGATAAGCCTTCTTTTTCTAAGGCGACAAGCCCTGTTGTTAGCCTTTGGCAAAAGAGTTATATTGATTTTGATGAACTGGAATTTAATGTAGGCGATGACGACGATAAAGCGTTTTATGGGAATATAGTCCATCATATAAATCTTACTAACTCAAACTTCCCTGCAGGTACAGGAAAGGGAGCAGTTTTTAGGGCGGCAAATGGTACTGATGTTCATCACATCAATGTTCTTGGCTGTACATTTGACCAACTTACAAGTGCACCTGTTATGTTTAATATGGAAGAGGGGGCTGGCGGAGGTGAAGAGGAGGCAACTTTTAGGCAAATAAGAGTTGCTAATAATAGAATAACTGATTGTTGGTCAGGAGTAGAGTTTGTTGATGTTGATGAATGGGCACGAGTTAATGATTGCTCTCCGTATGATATAGATATTGATAGCAATTATATTAATAAAACAACCAGATATTGGATAAGAATACGTACTGGAACAAGAGAAGGTTATGCTAATTATATTCGTAGGAATGAATGCTATGATTCTTCAACAGTAGAACAAGCAGATGTAAACGCTTTTCAGCTATCCTGGGTGCGTGATCTTATTATAGAGGAGAATTATCTTGATGGGGTTGTAACCGATGATCCTGATGGATGTGCAATAATTCTTGATTGGGGATATAAGGTTAATGAATGCTTGAGCAATAATTGTACAGTACGGAGAAACAGGATCACGGGTTGCTTATCTACTTGGGCAGGCAAGGGTATAACTATTTATAAAGGAACCAACTGTAAGGTATATGAAAATCTGTGTTGGAATAATGGAGCTAATTTTAAAATAGCATCTGCTGAATCTACAGGCAATGTTTTTTATAATAATGTAGGCTATGCAGCAACAAGGCGTAATGTAGAGGTATCAGGTGGAGCAGCAGCTTCTATATGGAAAAATAATATATTGCATACTGCTCCTTATGGGATGTATATTACGCCAGATGCAACTGCGCCTACCGAAGAAAATAATTGTCTTTATAATCATAGCACTGCGGATATGTGGCTGGTCGGTACAGGTTCCCAAACTCCACATGCTACCGACGTACTAGCTGACCCAAAGATGGTTAATCCAGCAAATAATATTTACAAACTTAACAGTGATTCTCCATGTATTGATGCAGGAGTAGATGTAGGATTAACTGAAGACTTTGATAAAAGGCCAGTTCCCCAGAATGAGATTCCTGATATAGGAGCTTATGAATATGGAGGAGTAGAGGCAGAGATGTTATTACCTGTCTTTGCTGTATGGAAAAGATGCTGGACAGTGCCAGAGGTATTTGATTTTGGTTCGGAGACAGTAAATTAGCAAAGGATGGATAAGTCTGATTATGTCAATTTTTGACGTTTCTTGTTAGGAGAAATAAGTTGAATATCGTAGATAAGCCAGAAATAAGTATAGTAGGAGACAGTAAGTCTGCAGAAGATCAAGCCTTGCTTACTAAACTTGAGACTTGGTTATTGGATTCTGAGAGGTCTGTTTCAGAAACTACATGGAGAGAGAAAGCGAAAGAGAGCTATGAATTCTATGCTGGTGATCAAGATACTCCGGAGGTCAAAGCATCTCTCGAATTACAAGGTAGACCTGGGGCTGTCTTTAATGAGGTAAAGCCAAAGGTAGATAGCTTACTTGGAATAGCTGATCAAATAAGACAAGTTCCTACTGTTCTTCCTGTTGGTATGGAAGATGAGGCTTTGGCTGAATTATTAAATGGGACATTCAAGCACTATCGCAATGCAATGGGATTATCTGATCTTGAAATGGATTGTTTTGAGCATGGAATTAAATCAGGAAGATCTTTTTTGCACTTCCATATAGATTCAGAGAATCCATTCGAGCCAGAAATAAAAGCGAAGAGAATGCCTGGGAGGGATGGATTCCTTGATCCAGACTCTATAGAGTATGACTTATCAGATGCTCGATATATGTTTGTAAACAAGTGGTTTGATAAGACTGATATTCTAAGATATTGGCCTAAATTTGCAGCTCAAATAAATCAAATGGGCCAAGGAAATTCTAGTTCAGATGCACCATCTTACTTTGATCTAGCAAGGAAGAAGTATAGAATATTAGAAGCCTGGTATCGAGAGCCAGAAACTGTTATCTGGTTCATAAATCCTATAACTCAGCAGCCTGATTGGCTTGTTCCTAAAGAATGGAATGAGTTTGTAATTAATCTTCAAAAAGGAATTGCGCTCCCAGGAGATAAAAAACTTCAGATGGACGCACCTCCTACCCCTTATGAAGGGGTCAAAATGTTTGTCCATACTGCAATATTTTCTGGGAGCCTTCTTCTTGAATCAGGAAAAAGTCCTTATAACCATCTAGATTTTCCTTATATTATGTATGGAGCTTATAAAGATGAAGATAAGAATGTTTGGTTTAGTGCAATAGAGATGATGAAAGATCCTCAAAGAGCATTGAATACAATGAGGAGACAACTGTCTCATCTGCTGCAAACTGCTCCAAAGGGAATCTTGATGCATGAAGTAAATACTATTCTTAATACAGATGAGTATGATAAGAGGTCAGCTTCTCCCAATTTTAGGATGGAGCTTGCAAGAGGTTCTCTTGCTGCAGGAAGGATTAAATTCTCAGATCAGCCTACAATCAGTAATATATATACTGTTCTGGATCAAGTATATTCAGAGGCTATAAAGAATAGTTCTGGGATACAAGATCCGTTTCTGGGAATACAAACAAGTTCTAGAGAGCCTGGAGTTACTGCAAGACTTCGGTTAGAATCTAATATTGCTGTCCTGTATTTGATCTTTAAGAACTTTCGGCGCAGTCGAATTAAAGGTGGAAAGCAATTACTTTCTTACATACAACAGTATGTTACAACAGAAAGAGCTATTAGAATGGAAGGCCCAAAAGGGATGCAACTTGTGCAGATTAATTCTCAGTTGAATCCTCAATCAAAGGGCTTTAATGATATAACTGCAGGAAAATATGATCTGGAAATAGATGAAACATCAGAGAATGTTACCATGAAAAAACAGATTGCAACTATGCTTATGGAATATTCTCAAAATAATCCAGGAGCTATTCCTCCCGACTTAATTCTTGATTATATGGATGTGCCATTGAGCGCAAAGACTCGAGTTAGGGAATATAATGAAGCACGCTTAGAGCGTGAAGAACAGCTGATGAGGGCTAAGGCTAAGCCAGCAGCAGCAAAACCTTAGGAGGTGTAAGATGGGAGCTGAAGTGCAAGTTGAGGAAGAAGTAAAAGAGGAAGTTGTTGATAACTCGCTTGAGACTAAAGAAGCTGGAGATGGTGAGGAAGAATCCACTTCTGGTGAAGAGGAAAAAGAAGAGAAACAAGAAGAGGAAATAAAAGAAGAAACTGAAACTGAAACTAAAAAAGAAGAGGTTGTTAAACCCACTGTAGAAGAGGTTGTTGGAACACAGGGGGATGAGATACGAGAACTTAGACAGGTGCTTCGAGATTCAAAGAGGGAAAAGGATGGGTTAACTGCTCAGCTGGATAAATTTGGGAAAATTCTGAAAGATGCTAATCTGATGCCGGAGGGTGAGGAGGAGGATGCAGCTAGTACCAAGTTAGCTAAGGATACTAGGGATACTCAATTAGAAAACCTTTTGGAGATCATGAAAGTTAATCCTAAGTTTGAGGATGTAGATGAGGTTGTCTCTCAAGCTAATTTTGATGATATGATCGAAGTTATGGCAGAAGCCTATGTAAAAGAGAACGGTGGAAATGTTAAGGATGTAATTCCAGAGATTGAAGCTGGCATATGGGGCATGCCGAATCCCTACAAGTTCATGTATAAAGAGATAAAAGAAAACCATCCTAACTATGGTGGTAAAACAAGAACGGCTACACCTTTAAAAGGAGCGACAAGTGTTTCATCTCTTGGAGGAGGTAGCGGTTCAGATCAAGAAGGTTGGACAGCTAAGAGGATAGATAACATGCCTGAGGAGGAACTTAATACTGTTCCAAAGGATGTTTATAGTAAGTATTTAAAAGGTTTATTGAAGTAGGAGGTAATAAAGATGGCTGAAACTGTTTTTCTTACAAATGATGCATTGACAAGAAAGAAATGGGCACGAGATCTGTTTAAGATATTACTGCCAGCTACAGAGATAAATACCTTAGTAGGAAAAGGTGATGACTCTATTATTCAAATGAAAACAGAGTTAGGCAAGGGCGATGGCGATGAGATTACTTTTGGTGTCAGACTACCCTTGACTGGAGAAGGTATTGTTGGTAGAAATACTGTAGAAGGCAACGAAGAGAAGCTCATATTCAAGGATTTTAAGGTTGGCATTGAGGAGTTAAATCATGCTGTTCATACTGGTGGTAGAATGGAGCAGCAAAGAGTTCCTTATGATTTAATGGTAGAAGGTAAAGGAGGTCTCCAGGATTGGTGGGCAGATAAGCTGTCTAATCTGGCTTTTGCTCATTTATGTGGGGATACTACATTTAAAATTGCGGGTGAAACTTTTGCGCAAGATCCAACTGATCCTGATACAGACCACTGGCTGAAGGTAAATGATGTTGCTGAAGCTTCTATGACCAGCGCAGATATTTTGGACTTAAGTTTTTTGGACGCAATGAAGCAAAGAGCAGAGAATCCTGCATCTAGTTCGTCTTTCAAAGTAAGACCTTTGATGTTAAAGGGAAAGAAATATTTCAGGGTTTATTTGCATAATTTTGTCTTTGATCGACTTCGACTTAACACTAATGTAGGACAATGGGGAGATCTGCAGCGAGCTGCTAATAAGCTTCAAGTTCCAGATGTTGAGATTGAGTATAATGGAATGCTTATTGCAAAAAGTGAAAGGATTCGGCAGATGGTTGAAGATGGTACTGATGCAACTGCTGGAGTCTTTCGGAATGTTTTGCTGGGTGCTCAAGCAGCTGTTATAGCTTGGGGTGGTGCTGGTGAGAGTAAGTCTTCTACAATGGCATTTGTTCCTTATGAGACTGATGCTAAGAGGTATGTTAACATTCGAGGTGGAGGGATTCTTGGAGTTGAGAAGGTTGTCTATCAGGATAGAGACTTTGGAATAGTTACAGGGAGCTCTTGGGGTTCTCGCATAGAGTAAGGAGGTTATGAAATGGCTGATTTTTATACAAATTCGTTTTCAGATAATATCCGCCTTGCCAGAAGTAAAAAGTTAATTGAGCCTACAGATGGAACATACAACCTGATTCGTGTACCTAAGTTTGCTTTTGTAAAGCAACTATGGCTTTGGATTGAGACAGCCTACTCTATTGGAGCAGGCGCTCCGACTATTACTATAGGCTTTATTGGTAATGGAGATACAGCAGATCCAGATGCTTTTATGACTACTTTGGAGTGTGATCCTACTTTAGTAGGGCTAAAAACCTCTGTTGCAGGAAGTGCTGTGTGGGCGGATGGAAAGTATTTCGACAGTGCAAGTGGTGTTATAACGCTTACTTGTGATGATGATGGAGCTACCACAGTTGGAACTTTTACAGTCTTTGGAAGTTTTGCTGTGGTGCATTAAGCAACCACGTTAATGTTTGACGTTTCTTAGATTTAATTGGAGGTATTGAAATGGCTACAAATGACTTGAGAAGAGTCGATGTAAGATCTAATGTAAGAATTAATCCTTTTTGGATAGTGTCTGCAGAGTTTGGTTATGCAGATACTGGAGATGATGCTGTTCTGTTTGGGTTTCCTTTGGTCGGAGGTAATATATTTGTCCATGAAGTTATGGTAGTAGTAGGTACAGGCTTTACTGATGATAATGCTATTACAGGTATTGGCTACGGTACAATTACTGCAGCAGGTGTATTGACAGATACAGATGATACCAGATATATGGCTGAAGGTACTGATATGGCAACGGTTGAGACTCCTGGAGTATTCCCTGGTGGGACTATTGCTATTGATACAGATGGTGCTGTCACCGGAGCGGATTGGGCAAAAGCAAAGGCTGAAGGTACAATAGGGCACTTGATTATTACTGGTGCAGATTATGATAGTATGCCTGTTATTTATGCTCCTATCATAGCAGCGCAAACAGCTGGTGTTGCAAGATGTCATATGTTAATAAGCAGGATTCAATAGTTAAAAGAAGAAAGGACAGAGAATTGGCTCTGTCCCTTTTCGGAGGTTGAAGTGAACTTTAGTGAACTAAAGGTTGAACTCCAGGTAAAGCTTCAGGACACGAGTGATGATATTGCCAGTCGCTTAGGTGGTTGGATTAATGATACAGTGGATGTTGCTATTGATTTAGCAGATGTTCCAGGTTTTAAGACTATGGCATCCGTAAATACTGTACTTGGTCAAGCATACCTTAACCTTCCAAGTGCCTTCGATGGTAGGCTATTATATGTAGGCGATACAAGTGGCGATCTAGACTTAATTACCCTTGACGAGCTAATTGAGAGGTATCCAACTATGGCGGAGGTAGGAAATGTTGCAGCTGTAGCTAGAGAGGGGAGTCTTTTATATTATCAGCCTATACCTAGTGCTGCTGAGTCTTTGCTGGTTCTGTATAGAAGGAAGGCTACACGAATGGTCTTGGCAACTAGTGTTCCTGAAGGTTTACCTGAGTATTTGCATAGGCAGGTTATTATTTCTGGTGCAGCCTCTTTTGGGTTTGATATGATTGAAGATGGATTAGAGGATGGAGATAAAACAAACACTAACGCTCAAAGAGCACTTTTCGAAGATGGTTTGACTTTACTACGAGAGTGGGTTGCAAAGCGAAGGCTTCATGTTTCAAGAAGTGTTTGGAGATACTAATTATGATTGCTAAAATGAGAAGGTTTGGCAAACCTAGAACAGCTGCGGAAAGGAAGAAGAGGCATAAGGCCTTATATGGAAGTGAGAAGCTTCCTCCTAAAGGAACAGGCTGGAAGAAAGTTGCTAAGAGGAACAGGTAAATGGCAAAGGAGATGGTAATTCTTAAGCAGTCTGGAGGCTTGAACAATATAGTTGATTCAGTAGAGTTTCCTTTTAGTCCTGAAAATGGTGTCCCTTTCTTGGGAGCGGCTTATAATGTAGATATAGATCATATGAGAAGGATTAAAAGGAGAAGTGGATTTACTGCTACTAATAGAACTGAGTCAGTTCATAGCCTTTTTGCTGAAGGTCAGGATAGTTTGTTTATATCTGATCAGCATTTGTACAGGCTCTATAAGGACTTTTCAAGGAAAGGTTTAAGAAGCGGCTTGACCCTTAATGCTCGAATGTCATATGCTAAGGTAGAGTCTAAGATATATTATACTAATGGATTTGAGAACGGGTATGTTCAGGGTGACACAAGCTACGTCTGGGCAAGGAGCACTTATAAAGGGCCAGAAACAGTTAAGCAATTTGTAAGTGCCCCTGTCGGGAAGTTACTTGAGCTTTATGCCGGAAGAATGTATATAGCCCAAGGTAAAGTTTTATGGTACAGTAGACCATTCTCCTATAATCTATATGACCCTGCGAGGGATTATATTATATTCGAAGGTGATTTAAAAATGGTTGCTTCTGTATCAGATGGAATGTACATTGGAACAGATAAAGATATAATTTTTCTGTCGGGAAGAGAGCCAAAAGAGTTTGAGTTTATTACTGTAGCTGATTACCCTCCTGTTGAGGGAACTGCTGTTAAGATGAATAGTTCTATTATTGAGGGCTTGAATAGTTTAGGAAGGGCTGTTATTTTTGCAACAACAAAAGGAATATGTATTGGAGGAAGTAGTGGAAACTTTGTAAATCTTACAAGGGATTCGTTGGATTATCCAGCAGCATCTTACGGCTCTGGAATAGTCAAGAATGATAAGTATATCTGCTTGTTAGAACCTTAAAAGGAGAAGTAAAATGTCTTTACAATTAAGCACAGGATTAAGAAATGCAATGCTAGGCGAGGTTGGAAATGCTCCTGCTGTTATAGTAGGAGCTACACTAGCCTATGTTGATGGAGGAGCAGGAGTAGACTCGATTACTGACAGTGGTAGCGGTTTTGTTACTGCAGGATTTAAGACAGGGATGGTAATCAAGACCCAAGGATCTACAACAGGAGCGAATGATGGAACATATACTGTATTAAGTGTAGCTGCTGGAACAATGACATTTGCAACTGGCAGCTTTGACACAGCAGAAGCTTTTCCTGCAGGTGGAGTAATTATAGGTTCAGATGGTGGATCATTTAAAGATGTAATGAAAGATGGAATCATCCGAATCTATTCTGGAGCGCAGCCTACAGACTCTGATGATGCAGAGACAGGGACATTATTGGCTACTATTACAGTAGCAAGTGGTGCTCATACTCCAGGATCAGAAAGTGCAGGACTTGAATTTGGAGCGGCCTCTGCTGGAGTAATAGCAAAGGATTCAGGTGTTTGGTCTGGTGTTGCGGTTGCTACAGGGACAGCAGGATGGTTTAGGTTCTATGATAATGCTGTTGGAACTGGAGCAAGTGAAAGTTACAAAAGATTTGATGGAGCTGTCGCAACAAGTGGAGGACAGTTAAATATGTCTTCGACTTCAATTACATTAGGAGCAACTGTTACACTTGATACTTTTCAGATAACTTTACCTGCAACTCCGTAGGGGATAAAAGATGGCTGTAATTTATACAACTGCTCAAGATAGAAGTATAGCTTCTGGCTCATGGACAGATATTAACTGTAGTGTTCCATCAAGTGCGACAGGAGTAATTATTCTTGTAATTAATGAGGGATCTGTCCTTGAAAGGCAATTCATACTCAGAAAGAAAGGCTCATCTGATAGTCATACAGGCTATTTAAGAAAGGACACTCATACTCAGGTTTTTGTAGGGGTAGATGTAAATGGTTATTGTCAAGGGTATGTAAACCATACTGATGTTAAGTTTAAGATAATAGGTTACTTTAATGATGAAGCTGTTTTCTTTACTCATGGCATAGGAATTCCAACAACAGGAGATGAAGTATGGAATGATACTGATTTGTCAGGTTCATTACCTGTAGGTACTAAAGCTGTTATACTGTTTCAGAGTCAGAAGACTTGGTATGGCTTCCGTAAGAATGGCTCAAGTGATAATAGATATTGCTTGGATCGGACAGGATATGGAGTTATTGTTGGAGTAGACGAAGATCGTAAGATTGAAGTAAGGACAATGCAGACTTCTTCTACTTCTGTTTTTATATATGGCTATTTAACAGTAGGAGAATTTCCTGCAAATTCAACAGATAAGTCTCTTGCTATTACAGGCAGTTGGCAAGATATTACAGTGTCCGGAGCTGAAGCTTGTGTAGTAGAAGTTTTTGATCCAACATATGATCGTCTTTATGGAATCAGAAAGAAAGGCTCTGGGGATGACTTTTATAACAATGAAGCCGGGCATGCCTGGATTGTTACAGGACTAGATGGGTTTGCAAGGTTTGAGGGTAAAATAGGAGATGTATCAACTGACTTCTATCTTACTGGTGTGCTTGAGGCTTCAGGAACGGCTGTCCTTACTTCGTATGATGGTCAGCATAAGCATACTGCAGAAGTTCCTGCTCTTGTTCAAGATCATATACTTACAGTAAGTAGTCCTCAGCATGGGCATACTGCTACAGGAGATATACTCCTTAATGGAATAGAATCCCATAGCAGTTCTCATGCTCATACAGCAGGGACTGTTTATTTGGACTATACAGGTGTTGATGCAGCTAGCACTCTCCCTGCTTTAACAGCTACTGCTACAGGCTTTTTGGGTGCAACTGGTGATGTTACATTTCCAGCCTTTACAATAGTAGCAGGAACTGGGAATTGTCTTGCTGTAACATTACCTGGAATAACATCTACTGGGGTAGCTGCTGTTCATCCAATTGGAGATGGAGAAGTTGTTCTTTCTACTTTGGAGATGAACTCACTTGCAGGAGCAAAAGCAGCTATTGAGTTTCCAACACTTGAAATTACAGTAGCCAGCAGTACAGGCAAAGTAGGATATGCAGACTTTGAGCTTCCTGGAATAACTCTTGAGTCAAGTGCCGGAGCCGCAGCAACAGATATTAAATTGAGCCTGGAAGTTGATGCAACAGGGACTGTTCATGTTATAGCAAGTTTAGATAAAAGTCTTCCTTCTTTGAGGTTGGAAGGTTATGGTTCTGCAGATAGCATAGGCTTATTTGACTCGGGTTTACCAGCACTTAAAGTTGCAGGAATTACAAGTCGAGAGTCTCTTGGAAACGGAGCTATTATACTGCCATCAATGCTTGCATTGTCAGGAAGTCTCTGTGGAGAAATTGGATCGCTGAATCAAGCAATAGCAGACTTGACCTGTCTTGCAACAAGCTACTACTCTCCAACAGGAGATTTTGATGTTAGTTTACCAGGGTTAAATATTAATCAATCAAAGGGACAGGCTTCTGGAAGGTTTACTGATTATGTTTTAAGATATGTAGATTAGGAGGTTAAAATGGGCAAGAGTGTTCATGATGATATATTAGATGTAGCATTGGATAAGATTAAGGAAGATGCGACAATAATGACTATATGTAGTCAAGAGCCGACTACTTACACAGAAGCTATTACAACATATAAGTTAGCTGATGTTACTATAGCTGATGCAGACTTTGGCTCTCCTGCAAACGGAGATATAAGTGGCAGGAAGATTCAAGTAAATGAACAAACAGAGATAACAATAGATGCATCGGACACAGCAACTCACATAGCTATATCTGATGGAGACACAAGCAAACTTCTGTACGTTACTACTTGTGCATCACAGGCGCTTACTTCAGGAAACAAGGTTAGTATCCCAGCATGGGAGATAGAGATAGAAGATCCGACATAAGCAACCATGTTAATATTTGACGTTTCTGGGTGGTTAATATGGATTATCTTGGAATATGTTTAGGTCTTAGAAAGATTACTCCAAGCCAATATGCAGATTATGATTTTAATAGTCTGTGTAAGTTTGGAGACTCCTATCTAGGAGCTAATGAGAATGGTATTTTTGAGCTTGAAGGTGAAGATGATGATGGAGTAGATATAACTTCATTCTTTGAAGTAGGCATAACTGACTTCGGCATCCCAAATCAAAAGCAGATTCGGTCTTTGAAAGTAGGATATGAGGCTGATGAAGATTTAATTCTTACTGTTGTAAACGATGACTGGAACTCAAGGAGCTATACTCTGACCCCTGTTATAAAGGGAAAGATAGAAGGAGGGTTGAGAGTTCCTGTTGGAAGGGATGGTAAGGGAAGATATTGGATGTTTAAGGTTGAGAATACAGATGGGTGTTATTTTGCTGTAGATGGAATTACAGCAAGAGTTATTTTTCTTGGTGTTAAAGCTCCTCAATGGATTTGGAGAGGTGTTCTTGTTCAGGATCTATCTTTGGAATGTGAAGGAACTGGATAATGTCTTTAAGATGTAACTATTCTGGGGATAAAGAAAAGGCAAGAAGTCTTTATAGAACAGGGCTTAAGCGATTAGATGATTTAAAGACTGTAATGTCTTTTCAAAAGCTTAATCAATTATATAAAGAACATATATTGCCTGATGGTTCTATTATAAAGTGTTCTTCGATATATGGTCAGGATAATATTGATATTTTTTCTCCAGTTATTATATCTCCAGAGGTTACTCCAATTATAGAGGATGTAAAAGTTCCAGAGATATCTTTAGCAGAGGCAGTTAAATTACCTTTAGTATTGCAGACAAGCTGTACTGATTTAAGTCTTGTTGAAACCTTTTATAATGCTGCAGAGACTCATGTATATGTTGAGGCTTTTGATACTGGATATAGGCCAACATATCCAGATTCAATGTCTTGGCCTTGGGTAGCAGGTGTACCTATTGGCTATATTGATTTTGCGGGAGCGTGCACAGAAAATCCTGCTAGTCCGTATATGTACACTGGTGGTGGATTTGGGGAGTGTACTGGTTTTTATGAAGGGAGAACTCATGTCGTTACAGCATGGTTAGTAGATGCCATCTGGCAGTGGGATTTAAAATACAGTTATGGCAGACAGCAAGTATTATCTGGTACTATTGGTGGAGGGGTAGACCCTAACAAAATAAAATTAGGAGTTTTTATAACTGCTGAGTCTTACTATGGTATGCCTTGTTATTATCCTGCTTGGTATGATATTTCTGATCTACCTTATTGGCCTGACCAATTTTATTGGGGTCATGAATGGGTTTGCCCAGAAAATTGGAGTTATCCTACTCCTGAGGAGATGGTACTTTACAATGGACTTATTACTTATAATGAGCCGATACTAGACTGGTGGCCAACTAGATCTGAAATTAGTTTTAATATGATAAATGAAACTGAATGGACTGTCAATATTGATATTCCAGGTGATGAGTATATGCCTCTTGTTTCAATACCATATCCTGTTCATGCCTTGAATGCACCCAGTGATCACTTGAAAAGAACAGTAACTCTCTTTTTACAGACAGAAACTTGCAGAGTTCCATTAGTACTTTACATTCTTGGTTACAAGAATCTAGAATTTAGAACAGCATATTGGGATTTATCTGGAGAGAAATGGCCTAGGATTTATAATACTTCTTGGGGTGCTAGTCATCGAACTATAGGTACTGTTTATGACTATTATAGATGGAATCTGCATATAAGTCCTACCAGTCGATATCTGGCTGAAGCGAATAATGAATATTGGCAGCATTATTTTAATAGTGTTCATCCTCTTCAGATTAATTATCAAGTTCCTAATCAATATCGAAGAACAAATCCTGGTGTTTATGTTACAAGAGGGCTTGTGCCTGGAGAGCCTTTTTCATCCTTAGAGAGACGAGTTGCCCTTAATCATATAGATTATATGTAGGAGATTAAAATGACTACTTTTTATGACCCAGATTTAACTGCTAAAGATCTTGTTCAAAGTAGATTCGGTGAGATTCAGTCATATGGATCAGCTGCTATAACTACAGCAAACAATTTTATTGACAGTTTAAAACAATCATTTAGTGGTTTAACAGCTTCAATGCCTAGCGCAGATATAGACTATGATTTTCAAGAGATTGTATTAGATTCTGATATTGAAAGCCATAGACCGAATGCTCCAGTAGATAGTGCTCTTACTCCTAGTGTTGGAACTATTCCTACTATACCAGTCTTAAATGATATAACCTTAGCAACACTTCCATCTGTTCCATCCTTTGAAGGAGTGCTTCCAGAGATAACATTTCCTGATTATCCAGACACTGATTTGCCAGCAAGTCCAGGAGATGCTCCATCTTTAGAGAGTATAGATGTTCCTACTGCTCCATCAATTACACTTCCTATTCCACCAACTGTAGATCAGATACTTATTCCATCTCCTCCAGATATTACAATGCCTCAGTTTGATGGAGTACTTCCAACAGAAGATCTTACACCGCCTGAACCTATGTTTATTTATAATGAGACTCCCTATCAATCAGATCTTCTGGATGCTGTTACAGCAAAGCTATTGGATGATGTTCAAGCAGGTGGAACAGGATTGGATGTCAGTGTAGAAGAAGCTATCTTTGATAGAGCTGTAGCAAGAAGGGAAATAGATGATGAAAGAATGTATGATGAAGCTGAAAACTTCTTTGCTGCAAAAGGATTCATTCTTCCTCCAGGAGCTTTAGCAGGAAGAATCTCAGAAACATTGGCTGAGATATCAAGAAGGAATGATGATATAAATGAAAAGGTTATGATTGAACAGGCTAGACTTACACAAACAAATCTTCATTTCTTTATCCAGTCGTCTGCTGCTATGGAACAACAGTTAATGATTCATTCTAATACTGTTGCAGATAGACAGTTTCTTGCTGCGAAGGAAGTTGTGGAGGCAGCTGTTAAAATATACAATATTAAGATAGTAGGTTATAATGTCAGATTGGATAAATATAAAACAATGGCAGCTGTCTTTGAGTCAAAGATTAGAGCGGCAGCTTCTGAATTAAATCTGTATCGAACACAACTTGAGGGAGCAAAAATTAGTGCTGAAGTTCAAGGACACTATGTAGCTGTATATAATGCTCAGGTAAATGCAGCAACTAGCCTGTTAAATATGTATAAGACTCAAATGGAGGGAGCTAGTGTTAGAGCAAGTCTTGAAAGACTAAAGATTGAGAACTTTAAAACTGAGATTGAAGCGTACTCTGCTAATCTAGCTGCGAAGACAGCAGGATATAATTTATATCAAGCTAGGATAGTGGGAGAAGCGTCAAAAGTTGACATTTATAATAATCAAGTTAAAGCCTTCGTCGGACAGGTTGAGGCTAAGAAGATTGAATCCAGCATGCTGATTGCAGAAATGGAAGCTCAAATAAAAGAAAATGATTCTAAAGTAAACAGTTACTTGGCTGAAGTCGAAGGCTATAAGACAAATGTGTTGAAGGAAAACTCTAGGATTGAAGCACTTGTTAAGACTTATGGATATAAAGTAGGTGCATATGAAGCTGATACTGCAGTGGCTAAAGTTGAACTAGATGCTCAGATTAAGACTTATGATTCAAAGATACAACAGGCAAAGAATCAGACTGATCTATTGCTTGGCGAAGCAAAACTAAATATTGAAAGATATTTAGGAGCGCAAGCAATATTTGCTGATGCAATTAAGTCAGGAGCAAATGTATCTGCGCAGCTTGCGGCTAGTTCGATGGGTGCTGTAAATGCAAGTGCGTCGATAGGATATAATGCTAATCAAGGAACACAAGCATCTTCATCTTATAATCAGCAAGTATCATCATCTACAAGCACAAGTCATGTTACACAGGAAATAGACAGCGTAAGTACTACTCAATCACATGCTGTTCATGAGTATATAGGAGGATAAGATGCTACCATCTGGATTTCGAATTGGGAGTAATAAAAAGAAAGTAGAAGAAAGATCCATTGCTACTAGAAGATCAATGGCTGCAACTAAGTCTAATGTAGCTTCAATGCTTGATCCAAGTGCTACAGCTACTAGAGTTGCAGAGCGAAGAGAACATCAGTTGAATCTTCAGAGGATAAAAGAAAAAGGTCTTATGGCAAGAACAAAGCTAGGGGCTGGTATAGAGTCAAGAAAGCTAGCACTTGAAGAAAAGAAGTATCCTCTTCAAGAGGAGATAACCAGGAAGTATCTTATGCCTTATCTTAAAGATGCAGGAAAAGGATCAGCTAAGCCTTCAGATATTCCAGGAGCTGCTGTTCCAGAGATACTAAAGAAGATGGGTGGAGCTGCAGGAGCAGTTGCTAGTGAACCTGCAGTGGCAAGTACTGGCAATCTTAATCTTGTTAAGAAAGATGGAGTCTGGACTAAAGCAACTCCAGGAGCAACAAAAGATACTGCAGCTCCAGGTCCAATTTCTGGAGTTACCCCAGTAAAAAAGAAAAGGAAACTTAGACCCTCTATAGAAAACTTCTTGTCTGGAGTTAAAAGTGATTTTAGGGAAATGCTGCTCCCAGATATATTTAAGAAGGGAGCTAGAAAAGGATATGATTGGACTTATCCTGAACTAGAGGAATAAGATAGGAGAACTGTATAATGAATCCTGAGTCCTTTGCTCTAAATTTAGTAATGAAGGATGTAACCGCTCGAAGAACAGAAGAAAATAGGATTGCTACAGCTAGGTCTAAATTCATCTGGGATCCGACTAAAGCCCAAACAATGATATCAAAGCTTCTTGAGCCTCATGTACCAGAGGGAAAGAAGATTGCAACGAAGAAGCATCCTTCTAGATTATCTGCAGTTCAGGCTGCTATACCAAAGAGTGATCCAAGACATGAGATGGGGACAGAAGTGTGGAAGGATTACAGCCGCTTAATAACTGATCCTGCTTATTCTAAATATCGCCCAGAGGATTTGGTTATGGCTTCCTTTGTTAATAGGTTAAAGGAGAAAAAGGAAGCTATACATGAGCATACTTGGAAGCAGAAATCAAGCCCCTTGAGGACTTTCTTTAAAACACCTGTAGCTGAACTTCCTGATCAAGAGGCTTGGGAAGTAGCAAAGCCAAGGTCTACGTATAGTTCTGTTGGAGCTAGTTTTGCTCTTGGAGCTGCAACTAAAGGTATTCCTCAAGCTATAGCTCGCATTCCTGGTGTGGCTCCAAAGGCTCTTAAGTGGGCAGGGCAAAAAGGAATAATGAAGCTAGTTGGCCGTGGCTTAACTGCTGCTCCACATCCTGTAGCAAAAGCTGCTGGTCTTGGATTGATGTTTATTCCTGATTTGCTTGCTTTTGATATTGCAGGAAATATGATAAGGAAAACAGAATGGGCTCAGAATCGACCTTGGAAGGCTCTTCTTGCTGAACTAACTGTAGGAGGTGTAGCAGTGGCTGGCACACAGAAGGTTGCAAAGAAAGCTGTAACAATGGCTGTTCGCAGGTTTGCTAGTACTGCTGTAGCGGAGGAAGCAGCAAGTACAGCTGCAGCTACTTTGCCTACTGCAGAAACTTTAAACAAAGCTGCTGAAGCAACAGCAGCAAGGGGAGCTGCTCAAGAGCATTTAATGAAAAATCTTGAGAAGGGAAGATTAGGACTTGTTAATGCTCTCAGCAGAAAGATAGAGAAAGGAGTTGAAACAGGGCAGATATGGAGGGAAGTTGAAAGTAAAGCTCCTCTTGCTGCTAAGAGAAGTCCTCATCAAGGAGTAGTTCCTATTATAGAAAAGCCAAAGACTCCTGCCTGGCTAAGAAATGCAGAGGAACTTGCCGGTGGACAAGTAGAAAAGGAGCCGTTACTGTATGGGGCTAAAGGAAAACCTGTTAGATATAAGTTGAAAGATATTGAGCGTGAGGAAAAAGTTATAGAGTTTATTGGAAAGGGAAAGACTGCTGATCAAGCTATTCAAGAAGTTGGAGCTATGGAGAAAGTAAGAAAGGATAGGTTTGTTCTTGAGCCAGTAGGAAAGGTTAAGAACCTTGCTTATCAGACCAAAAACAAACTTAAAAAGATGGGATACTCTGATACAGATATTTCTAATATGGGAGCAAGACAAGCTCAAGTCTTTAGTAAAATGAATATTCATAAAGTAGGTTTTGATAAGGCTACAGATACAATTCAGAAAACTGTACGTAAAACAGTAGCTAAGGCAGCTAAGGAAGAGACATTAGACATACCTGCTTCTTTTCCTAAGAAGCTAGCCAAACTGGAAAAGGAAAGAGATTTTGGCGACAAAGATTTAGTAGATCTACGTGAAAAAATAAAGGGGACTAGGAAGAAGATCACTGAGACTGTTAAGCTCTTCAAACAGGACAAGCTTCCTAAGCAGATAACTAAAACAGCAGAAGCAAAGACATCTGTTGTTCAAGGACTGAAGGATGAAATATCAGCTGCTCCTGCTTTTAAAGCAGTAAAGGTTGGAGAAAGATTCGAGTCAAAAGAGTATTCTAAATTTTCTGGAGCCTTTCATAATAAACTGGATAAATTGTTCAAGGAGAAAAAGATAACTCGTGAAGAGTGGCATAGTCTATCTAATGAGCTTGGTGAAAAAAACCCATCTGCTATATTAAGACGAGAGAATGCAGCAAAAGCAAGAGCAAAGGCAGAGGCAAAGGCACAAGAGACTGTATCAGCTACTACACTAGGAGAGGAACAATTTGATGCTATGGCTGATCTATCTGCAAAAGTAGCAGAGGGTGAGTATGAAAGAGCCTTCTCTGCACTGGAAAAAGCTAAAGTAAAAACAGCTTACTCAGCCTATATAAAGGGAACAGCAACAGCAAAAGAAACTGCTATTACAGAAGCCTCAGTAGAAGCTAATTGGGGAGCTTTAAAGAAGCTTCTATATGGACTTGTTGGAGCTACGACTGTCTTGTCTCTTTCAGAAGTTCTTGGCCCAAGGAAGGCTGAGGCAGGCATGGTAGATACTGGTGCAAGAGTAGTAACTAAGCTCACAGGAGAGATGCTTAAAAAAGCTAAAGGAAAGGGTTTAAAGATTCTCTTAGAGGAGCTTGAGACTGCTGGCCTTATTCCAAAACCAAGCCTTAATCCTTACGCTCTTGGTGATCCTATGAGGTCTATTGTTGTTACACCTAAGCTATCAGATATCAGAAAAAAGAAGGAAATACCTCTTGGGCTAAGTAAATTATTAACTCCTTATGCTCAATATCATTGGTTTGCTGGTACAAATGCAGAAGGTCTTGAAACTATGACCAATCCTGCAGTACAACTGGCAATGGCTAGGACAGCTGCTCATGTAAATACAGAAGAGGGACTTAAAGTATTTAACAGAATTGTCAAGGATGTTCCTGGATATAAGGAGTCTTATAAAGAAGTCTCTGCAGCTATGGCTCCTCTTGAAAAAGAGTATATGACACAAATGGCTGAAAGAGGATATCATGGATGGATGGGCAAGAAACTTGGGAAGGATATAGAAGCTAAATGGAAAGCTATAGAAAAAAGAAAGAATTTTAAAGGTAAGGGTAAAAGAAAGATCGAAGATGGTGATGTAGCAGCTTTAAAAGCTTTAGAAGCTGAAATGAATATTCATAAGAAAGCTTTTGAAGGCTCAGAAGCTATGTATAAGCAGTATATAAAAGGATGGGATGAGGCTATTAAACCTTTAGCTGCAAAGCATCCAAGTGTTAGAATATTCTTAGGCTCAGAAGATACAGCAGCTTTTAAACATTATCCATGGCTGAAAGATACACTTTCCTTTGAAGAGGAAGTAGCTATTGGCAGGATAAAGGATATGATGGAGGAGCAAGCCTTAAGACTTATGGATGTAAACGGAAAGCCTCTCTTATATAGACCTTATATGTATCATGCAGCTCATCCAGATAGAGATTTTAAGGCTCTTCAAAAACATATTCATACTGTAAATCCACACTCTGATGTTACTCCACCAATGGCAAAGCTTCACAGTCGTTCCTTTGGACTTCGACCTATGATGCCAGATGCTTCCTATACAATGCAAAGATATCTTCCTGATATAAATGTTAGGATGCAGTATATGGACTTTTGGAAGTACAAAAAGCCAGGAGGCTGGCATGAATTTTCAAGAAGCTCTGAAGTCCAAAATACAGATGGACTAAGAAGATTCTTTGACGCTTTTGAAGCAGGGTTCAAGCCTCTTGAAAGAGGACCAGCTAGTGATTGGGCAGAGACTGCATATAGTGTTGAAGTAGCTAGGTTATTAGCATTCTCAGCATCTGTTCCATTTAAACATGCAATGAAATTAACTGCTGATCTTAGAGTATTTGGTGCAGAAGGAGCGAAGAATATTCCTGAGGCTATAAGAACTTTTTCAAGATCAAGTTTTAAGAAATCAGGAAACAGTGCATGGCTTGAAAAGAGAGGATTGAAATCAGATTCTATAGATTCTATTGTAAAGGCTTGGACAAACCAAGGTAAGATGCATAAACTTATTGCTGATATAGATACGTTTAGAGTACCTGAGACAGGGTGGAAAAGAATCTTGCAGAAGTTCAATGAGATTGGAGGAGCGCCTGTTGCAGCCGTTGAAAAATATGACAGAGGTTTTTCTGTTCTATGTGGACTTGAAATGGCAGCAAAGAAAGGCATGACTCCCTCACAGGCAGCATATAGCGTATTTGATACAATTCTTAAAACAAACTTCTTAGCTGGTCCAAACAATCCAGGATGGCTACGTGATCCTATGATCAGACTCTTTCTAACTTTTCAAGGAACTCCATTTAAGATTATAGAGCAAAGAGGTCTCTTATATGGAAGAACTGGGAAGGCTGTAGGAAAGGCATCTAAAGAACTACTTAGGCAACTTAGGCTTGATGTTAAAGAAGGAGAGCATAAACTAAAATGGTCTCTTATCAAAGGTGCTTTAGAGAGTGAAAGAGATCTCTTTGGAACTCCTGTTGTCAAGCAGTTTATGAGAGAGATGCTGGCTGTTGGTACTATTATAGGAACAGGTAGAATGGTCTTCGATGCAGATATGAAGCATCATATGTTTCATCCACCTTTTATAAAATTTAACACAAAAGAAATTGCAATAGGAGCAAGTCCTTTAGCAACAGCTACATATAGGACTTGGATGGACAAAGAGCATAAAGATGATGAGTTCTGGATGTCAACCTTTTTCAAAGAGTGGTTTGGAAGGGCTAATAAAGGATTTCCTATTCCTGCTAATTTTACAAAAGCTTTGAGATTATCAAAGGATGATATTCCTACTATATATAAAGACAGTAGATTAAAATATATCTTTGCGATACCTGCAGTAGGAGAGGGGCATTAGTATTATATCTTACTCATAATCTCATCAACTTGCATTTTACTGTAGAGTTCTCTGGCTTTCCATATAGTTTTTTCCTTTTCTGTTCCCTTGCCAGATAACCTTTTTTTCTTCTCATTCTCTGATTCTAAGCCATAGAATAAAGGTATAAATTTGTTGTCTTTAATCTCAACAACCCAGACATTCATACCTCCAATTACCGCACCATCTAGGTAAGTCATGCCTACTTCGTAGAAGGGGAAGTCTTCATGAATACGAGCAGCCCAATTCAACTTACCTAGATAGTCTCCGAACATTAGTGTAATATTACGATTGCGAAGAGGGTAGAATTTACGCATCAGAATCCGGCTCACGAATTTCTATATGCTCATCATCTGTTATATCTATATTTACCTCACCAGCTACAGCTTGCATAAACCAGCGTACTGAATACATTTTACTATCATCTGTCCAAGACGAGACTCCGCCAGCTAAAACTTTACCTTCTGCTAAAGCCCCTCTTACTGCATCCTCAAGGTCTGCTATTGAACTCTTTATTATAATATCATATTGCATTTTATTCTCCTTTCTACGTTAAAATTTGACATTTCTTTGAATACTCTATCTTCCAGTATAATAATACCATATATCTCCTTTCTCCCCATTAGGGCCAACATATAGTCGCTTGACTAATCCTCTTTTAGTAGCTGTAGCTATAACATTATCAAATTTGCCAGAATCAATATCTCGCCAGACAAGAGACAGAAGTTGTTTTTCTGTAATCCACTTTTTAGCTTTGACAATATTTACTACGAGAGCTACATCTACTGCAATAGTACTTCGTCCAACAGCTCTGAAGACATGCTCCATCTGGGCCTCAGCCTCCTCAAGAAGTGACAGTGATCTTTCCATGTCTTGTGTTTTAATTATAAACTCATTAGATCTACTTGCTGCGCAAACTATGGAGATTTTTTGTGCCGTGTTTGGCTTCCTTTGATACCAAGCATCGAATGTGGGGTCTTGACAGATTCGATTAGGAGACAAAGCCCTATATGATTGATACCACTTATCCCATTCTACAAAGCATTTTTTATCATACTTATACTCTCCTACTAGTCTGCTAATTACATATAAATCCTTAGCTAACTTTTCTCTTAGGTCTATATCCTCTGGTGTCTCTACTGGAGCGGTTATAGGTTTATATTTATCAGTTGCCCAAAGATATGTTATCCTGGAAGTCAGCCCCATCCCTACAGCAGTAGTAGGTAATGTATTAGCAATGCTGTCTGGTGTAGTAGCAGCTTGCATATTTAAAAATACTGATGGAATTATATTAGAGCCACTGTGTTTTGTTCTATATTTCCAGGGTACTTCTTGAGCATCATATAGATCAGTTAAGTATGTTATCATTCTTGTATTTTCTGTTTTTGCCCCAAGAAAACTTTCAAACTCTTTGCTTATGATAGTCAGAGAAGCATGTCGAAATGTTGATCCATCAGCCATTTGCTCATCCACAGCACTACCCTCTAAATCTTGTACTAAAGCTTGAGGAGTAGTAGCATCAGCGCTGTAGGTGATATCTGGTATATTGGCTAAGAACTCTGTAGCAAAAGTAATTGCTTGTGATTTGCGAGGCCCACCTGGAGGCCCAACAAGGACAATATATAAATTAGGATATATTCTTATCCTGCCAAGCGAGAGCCGAACCTTCTTTCTTAGAACAGCAGCTATAACAGAGATAGATGTCCATTTATGATATATCTTTGCTGACTCAGTATTCTCCATATATAGCATATACGAATCAAGCCAGTCATTTAATTCTCTCATTTTATACCTTTAATTGTTTCATTTTCATTTCTCCAATCTATATCAAGTTCTTTCATTTCTCCCCAACTCTTTCCAACTGCAAAGTCTACATCTATTGTAACAGGTTCTTGACCAATAACAATTTCTTTAAGCATAACCTTTCTCATGTCTCGAATTGCTTGATCAATTAAGGAATCTTCTACTTCAATATAAAGAGCATCATGAAGTTGACAGTATAAACTGTATTTATCTCCATACTTGAAATAAAATTCCGCAAGCGCAAAGTTGAGTAAGTCTCCTATAGTTGACTGGGGAATATATGCATAAGCACTTCTGAACAGATCATCTCCCCATCTTGATAAGAATCTTCTTTTTCTTTTCATAGGTGTTATCAAAGTTTTATCTTGCTGAAGTTGTCTCTGTATCCTCATATGCCAGGCTGTTAAAAGATGATTTTTACTGAAGAAAAGTTTGATAAGCTTCTTAGCTTGGGCTGCAGAAATACTAAGCTCTGCGGCAAGAACTTTCGGGCCTGCTGAATAGTTTAAGGCATGTCTAATTGTTTTGCCTACCCTTCTCTGCGTAGCTGCAACAGCTTCCATAGGTATTTCGTACATTATACTAGCTGTATATTTATGTATATCATGAGATTTCTTTCGTTGACTAGGCGACATTCCAAAAGACTCTCTAAACATTTTCATAAGAACTGTATCAAGACATAGAAAAACAGTAACAACAGCTTCTGCTTGAACATAATCTCCTCTTACAATGGAATAACCTTCTTTAGCAACATATAAACTACGAGAAGCTTCTGGAATATTTTGAAGGTTCCCTGGCCCAAATGGATGGATGATAGATTGGCTAGATGACCATCTTCCTGTGGCTGCTCCTGTTATATTATAGGAAGTATGGACTTTGTTTTTAGGAGATGTCTTAATATCTAGGAAGTTAGAAAGACTTTTTGCTTGTTTTCTGCACTGTAGGATTAACTTTAGTGCTGGATTATTTGTTATGCGGTCAAGCTTGTTAAGAGCATCTTCATCAGTTGTTAGTTTCCTCTCCTCATGGATACTCTTTCGACGCTTGAATTGCGGGGGAAGATCGAGTTCAATATACAGTAAATTTTTTATTTGGTCAGGACTATTATAATTGATTTCTCTTCCAATAGTTTTATAAAGCTTTTGTTCTAGTTGCTCCAGATTCAATTTTCCTTGTGTAACTAATTTATCTTTTAGCTCCATATCTACAGATAATCCTTGAAGCTGAAGAATAGAAGCAGGCTCTATTTCAGCAGTTACTCTATCAACTATGTCTTCGACATCCAGTGTCCTCATGTATTGTTTAAGCGGAAGAACAAGAGCTAGTGTGTTAACAGCATCAGCTGCATTATATAAGCCATGATAACTTTTGTCGTGCTTCCAGGCAGGAACGTCAAGAAGTATACTGGCCAGATAACCTAGATTAGATTCTAGCTCTGGCCAGCAGCAATGCGCAGCTATTATTGTGTCCATATAAATATTATTAAAGCAAAAAATCCCGTGATTCATCCAAAGAACACTTGCATCAAAAGAGGCATTATGAAATACAAGAGGTTTTTCTGTGAGAACTTTTCCTGTCCATCTCCAAAGTTCAAGCTCATCCCTCTCTGGAAAAGCAGGAGCGTCTCCTGATAATATAGGAAGAGATATTCCTGTCTCATTGGAAGCAGCAATAGCAAGTCTGGTAATATGGCAGCCAGGTGCGCCTCTAGCTGTTTCGATGTCCACTCCAATAGGATCGCCTAAATCTTCAAGAAGTAATTTACAAAAGTCTATCCATGTTTCTTTACTTGGCTTGTCTACAAGGATTCTATTATCCTTTGGAAAGTAAGCAAATCCTTGATGATATAGTGCCTTTCGTAAATCCATTATAGTAGTAAATGCAAGTGAGGGCTCGTAGCTTACAGCTTGTGGATGGTAAGTTGGAAGAACTTTCTGTCCAGGAACTAGACTTGATTCAATAACAGCTCCTCGATATGTTTTTATTCCTTTAAAGCCTGTCAAAGCCCATAGTGCTGTAGCACCTAAAGCTACAACAATGTTAGGCTTATACATTTGAAGTTCTCTTTTGAGCAGCTCAATCCATTCAATTAAATTAGGTCTTGGAATAGTGCATTTTTTGTCTTTAAAGTAATAAGATATATTATTCCCTGGGGGCTTTTCTCTAGCTACGTTGGCTATTAGACACTCTTGCCGAGATATTTTTGATTGGACAAGCAAGCGGTCTAGTGTAGCTCCAGCATGACCTTTGAAAGGTAATCCTGTTTGATCCTCTTCTTTCCCAGGAGCTTCTCCTACAAGCATCATCTTAGCATCTATCGGCCCAACAGTTTTTACAAAAATTTTATTTCTCCTTTTTCTTATTCCATTTTAATATCCTGGCAATAGCAGCATTATATGCTGGCGCTAAGTTATCACAGCCGGTGCAGAATAGATGTAAATCAAGTCCTGCTTCTATAGATGAACCACTTCCCATGAAAGGATCATATAGGATAGAACTTGGATAAACACATCTGGAAATTAACTCCTTAAAAAGAGGGACAGGTTTTTCTGTAGGATGGATTCGAACTGAAGAATGAACAGGAGGAAACTGAATCCAATCTGGTCTACCCTCAAGAATCAATCTTGACTCACTCTTTCTACAGTATAAAATCATATCATAGCAGGATGATGGCCAATAAGAAGGCATTTGGCACTGGCCTGATGATCCCTTAATCCAAATTATAGGCTTTATAGAGCAAAGCCATCCTGCTTCAACAAACATATTTCTGATTATATCAAAAAACTCTGGTGCTGCAAAGATATAAGCATGAGCTTTATCAGTACAAAACCTGTATGATTGTTCTGCAAGAATTTTATATAATGCTAGAGCTTCTTCTATATCATCGTCAAACTTAAACCCTGCAGTAGATCTTCCGCCTGTTTTACCAGACATTCCCATTAATACTTTATCTATATCAATTCCAAAAGGTGGATCAGTTGCAAGTATATCAACAGACTTATCTGGTACAGTAGGCATATGATCTCTTGCATCTTTTAGCAGTAGAGTAGGATTCTCTCCTATTTCATCCTTCTGGCTCTCATATTCTTCAACGGCTTCAGCATGAGCAACTACTTTATTAGCAGCCTTAACTGCCTTACGGATATCTGATTTTGTCTTGCAATCTTTAAGTTCTGGAAAAGCTTTTACAGCTGTAGCAAGTTGAAGATCATCTATAATTGCGCCTCTAGTTTTTCCTACTAAGGCAGCTGTATTATCAAGAGTATGTCCCCCTTTTTTCCCACTTTCAGCCTTTCCATATAGCTCTTGCTTAAGCTTGTGCAAGTCAGCTATAGCGAGTAGTTCATCTGCCGGTGACAAATCTTCTCTTTGTAAATTCTCTTCAATTTCAGCCTCTCTCATTTTAATAGGCTCAAGCATATCTGTATATATGCATAGAGCCTTTCTCTGTCCTAAAATACAAGCACCCAGCCTTCGCCCACCTGCTATAAGTTCCTTATTACGATTTAATACTATTGGCTGAAGCTGCCCAAACTTCTTAAAGGATTCGAGAAGCTCTGTTAAACTTGATAGAGTTTTTCTATAGCGAGGGAGGCCGTCTTTGACTTTAACCTCTCCTGGATCAAGTTCAAATACGGAATGTTCAGTCGTACTCATCTGTTTCTCCTTATAATATTTAACCTCTTTCCACAAAACTTACATTTAAAATACTCAAGTGTTAAAAGCTCTGGTTTTCCAGTGGTTGATAAAACAGCAGAAATCTTTTTTAAAATCCAAACTATCTCAAATTCATCACTTTCACAATCTTCACACTTTACATTTTCACAGTCATCCAAGTTGACATTTATCTTTTTGTCTGGAAAAGGAACAACTGGATGATTTCCATTATCATTAATACTCATTTTAAAGCCCTCCTAATATTTTTGCAGTTTTTACACTTAATCCTAATTTCTTCATTAGTGCTTTTTCTTCAGAAGAAAACTGAGGCGCTGCTGAAGGCTTCTTTCGATTTTCAAAGTCTTTAGCTCTTTTTAATCTGTACTCAGAAATGAATTGCTCCTGTTCAATAGAGTTAAAACCTATAAAATCAGGATAGAATTTTTTTAGCTTCATTATTTCTCCACAAGAAAAAGTGCATAGCAGACAGACTGTATCTAAAGTCTATCTGCTATGCAATAAAACAGTTAATTTACTTTAGTCCTATAACTCTTTCAATATCATTGAATACTCTACCTTGAAATTCTCTAAGCCGAACCTTAAGATCGACATCCATTCCTAGCCATTCTTGGTTAGCTATAGCTGACATAATGGTTACTGGAGTACTCATGTCAATGTTAAGAGCTTCAGCAAACTGAGCCATCATATTTATCTTGGCCTGCCGTTTAGACATTCTTCCATCTTTGGTTGTTAATTCTTCATCGCCTGGTTTTGGAAGCCAGTTTCTATAAGTAAGAGATTGTCCGTCAATAGGAGTCTCTCCATCTGACATTACCCCTCCATTATCCCGAAGAGTAAATGTCCAGTCAATAGATTGATCTTCAGAATTTGCTGTAACCCTGGTTGAGCCCCCATGGTAGGTTCCTTTAGGGATTAAGGGGGAGGGTTTAAATTCAGTTTTCAAATCAAAATCTGCTCCTATAACAAGATCCGCTCCGTATTGCTCATCTGGATCTGTGTTTTCTACTGCAGCTTCTTCTACAGTATTTTCAACATCTATTGGAACAGTTGAGCCTAGTTTCTTTTTCATTTTTTGTTCTCCTTTCATTTTCCTTTTTTGTTAAGTTGTTTTATAATCTTATTATAATCATTAGGTACGAAGTCTGGTAATAATCCCTCCTTTCCGCTAAGCCGACTTCGAGCTTTTTTGTGCCCTATTGGCACAGTTTGTAAGAGCCACTGAGTCTTATTGTTAACTCTCCTGGTTGTGGCATAGTAAACTTCGTCAAAATATCCAGGTATCTTTTCGACAAGTTGACCTGTTAATAAAGGTGTGATGTCAATAATGGCTCCAGACTCTTCATCCTTTATAATATTTGTATGACAGATAAAAACAACATTACAAGAAAGGTCTATAAGCTGTCGAAGTCTACCTTCCATTAGATGACGAACCATCATGTAATGAATATTCCAGATCGGGCCGTCTGTAGGTGATCGCTTGGGATCAAGTTGCATTGCCCTTTCCATAGCAAGATCAGTCATTACTGAAGTTGAATCAACTATGACAGTATTATATTTACCCTCTGTAACATCTTTCTTTACTTGGATAAGATCTTTTTCAAACTTAATCCATCCTCTCCAGGTTTTTTCATACTGCTCATAATCAAAGTCAAACCCTCGATAGAGAACTATTCCATCATCGAAGTCAAAAACAAATCCTGGAGTTGGACATGAGCTTGCGAACATACTCTTCCCAGTTCCATAAGTTCCTACTAGCATAACCTTGAAACACTCTGTATCTATTGAAACATCTTTAGCATTTGGCACTTTGTTTCACCTCCTTTTTTTCAGGTCTAGAGTTGAGATATTTATCATAAGTATTAATTCTTTTGATGTCTTTCAGTGCTGCATCTATATAAAGTTTTGCATGGGTAAGATTAAGATTATGATAAAGTATTTCACTTCTTAAAAGACCGTCTGTTACTGCCTTCATAGCAGATAATGCTCCTAAGTTTTGCCATCTCTTTTGTGCCCATTTTTGAGCTTCTGTAGGCTTTTTATATTTTCTTAGTCTCATGATAAGTTCTCCTCATGAAAGATATATTCTATAGGGATTTTAAATCTGGTTGCTTCTTTTATTTCTGCTGTAACTCCAACAGAATCTCTCCAACCTGGGAGCATTAGAACAGCAAGTAGCGAGCAGGCCTTGAGTAATGTTAGATCAAAATGCTTCCATGATTCAAATCCTAAAGCAAGATTATATTTTTGAGCTATTGGATGTAGATATGCAATAGGAGAAAATACATTGATACCTCTTATTATAAGCTCCTCTACAGCAGCTGTAGCTTCTATTGCTCTAATAGCTCTAACCTTAGCAGAGCTACTATAGTAAGGACTAGCTAAGTATATTACACCAGAAACCGTGTCGATTTTTGACGTTTCTTTTAATATCATTATTCTGCCCTCACATCCCAAGGTAGATGTATATAGCCTTCTGGAACAGCAGCTTCAAGTTGCTCTATGGAAAGGTTTTGTTCACATAGGTTAGCATAAATACATCTGCCATATTGAAAACAAACATCGCTTTGCATTGGCCAGCAGTTTGCTACTTGTGCTCTAATGAGCTTTTCACATGTACTAAGGTAGCTTAACCTCCAGGATTGTATATCTTTATCTGTAAATATTTGAGGAACTCTTTGAAAGTCTATTGTTAGCTTGCCCCAGTTGCCTGTGACTTTGCTCTTACGAGAAGACAGCTGATGTAAGGAAACGAGTGTACCGGAAGGTTCAAAGGATAATGTTCTAGCTCCTGCATAGGAATACCCCATTAGTTGAGCACTTCGATTAAGCCTAGTAGATTGTGTTCCTAAGGATTGTCCTGTAGACTTAAAATCAATTATCCAGGGAGCCTCATTGAGCTTAGCCTGGAGATCTAATTTTCCTGTAAACAGGATAGTTATACCTTCAAGAGCAGGAAACAATCTTTTCTCATCATCGGATAACTTCATTTCAAGTTCAAAGACTTGCTCTGTAGCTACAACTTCTAGAATGGATTCATCTGACTGGAAGAATACAATATACTCTAGAAAAGATTGCGCACAATTTTCAAAGGTTCTATAATCATCTTCGATAAAGGATTGTTGAGAAGTTTTTTTCTTCCATTCTTTAGAAGCAAATTCAATTGCTTGTTTAACAGCTTCTCCATCTCTAGTCCAACCGTAATCTTTTATATGGCTGTAATAACCCTCTTGAAATGCGTGCCAGGTACTTCCATATCGTAAGGCGTGAGAGCCTCTAATAGGAGCGTATTGACGTTTCCTTCCTAGATAGTATTTTCTTTCACAAAGTTCAAGATCTTTTCTTTTGGTATTATCAAGAGCTATAAGACTTTCATTATCTTGTGTTATAGTATCTTGGCTCATAATATCTCCTTTTTAAAAGGGAGGAACTATCTTCAACCAGACTTCCACTGGGCTATTATTGACTATAGCGTGATGTTCCTCCCAGATTATAGACTAGTCTACAGCTATGCCAAGTTTGCTCAGTAAGTCTTTGGCGGCTTTTGCCTCTTTCTCTGACATCCCACTGATTTTGTCAACCAAATCTTTCTTGGACAGCTTCGGAGCTGCAGGTGCTCTTACACTCCAGTTACTTTCCATCAATCCCTTCCATACTTTTGAAATAGCATCAACAGCCTCTTGACCTTTCCTACCAGCGGCTGAATCGCCAAGCTTATGCCCTAAGCCAAAAGGACCAAACTTAGATTGAATTTCCTTCGGAAGCTTTGCAAAATCATAACTTAGAGTTTTTCCAGTTATAACTTCCTTGAAAGTAACAACACTGCCATTAATCTCTTTTTCTAACTTTCTTTTTGCCATCTTTCTTCTCCTTTTTTAAATTTGAACTATTTTCTGTTAACTCTACTGCCTCGTCTGTGTCTTTTCCATCTACCTCCTTTCCGCTTAAAAATATTTTATAGGCCTGAATTGCTCTACTTATAAGCTCACTAATAGAGCAATCTTCCTTAACCGCAAGGATAGCTACAGTCTCTTTTATTTCCTTGTGCAATAGTATGTGCAAGTCCTTTTTCAAATCTTGCTCCTCATGAACATTTGTTCGATTGTTCGATTGTTCACATTTTACCATATCCATCCCAAGCGTGTCAAGGAAAAAAATACAGCCTATCCACTTTTTTACAGCCCTAAAAGAACTCTTTTTCCTCTTCCTCTGTCAAAGGCGGATCAAGCAGATCATTTATCTCTTTTTTTGGCAGCCTATCTTGTATCATCATTTCTATTCTTCTTCGTCTTGCAGGGTCTTCAGTTACAATAAACTTGGCTATTTTACCACTAGAAGACTTTTTGAACCCTACAAGTGGACTTTGAGATTTTCTTGTTGCTAAGATCCAGAGCCTCCCATCTCTGAAAGTATCTGCTATTTGCAGCTTTGAAGCTTCCTCAGCCTGAACAAAAGAATATTCCTTTATCTGTCTGAAAAAGGCTCTTTTTATGTTCTTCTGCTCCTGTTTTGTTTCGCAAGGGATATATAATTCGTCTCCTACTGGAAGCTTAAGTATCTCTCGAAACCAAGCATCTATTATACTATTTTGCACAGGATGATTCCTTTCTCTATTGTTATAACAGTCTTTTACATGTAGGACACTTAGGGCACTTAGGGCAATAGGCAACAGCCAAAGAATCCTCTTGTACTTTAGCTCCATTTGGAATTTCATAGATTTCTCTAGAAGTTAAAGCTTTAGCATCATTATTATAAGACATGTAGAAAAGTTTTGTTGTTTTGCTAGAGCAATGAAGACAGACAGCTTCATATTTTATATAGTAAGGATTAGGTATATAAGTTTTCTCCTTTGGTGAATCAACTGTAATACCTAACTGTTTAAGTAAGGCCTCAGCTTCTTCTCTTTCAGCCTGTGGAATCTGGTCTAGACTTACTGTTGGAACTTTCATCTTTTTCTCCTTCTATTGAAAATTCTGCTATTGAATTCTTTTCTTTGACAAAGCCTTTAATCAAAGCATCTGCTCCTCTTATTAAGAGCACAACATAATGTTGCTCATTGTCTATAGTCTTTGATATTCCAAGCTTTGCTTCTATATTTGAATCGACTGTATCTCTGTAGCGAGCTCTTTCTCTGTAAAGCATTACTCGTAAAGAGTTTGCTTGATTCTTATCAATACAGGGGAGCCATATCTCTGCCGCTTCGTTTTTGTTAAGATACTCTAAAGCTCTATCGAATATTTTCTCTGTTACAGTTTTCATTATTCTCCTTTCTAGGTCGATTTTTGACGTTTCTTAGGAAATCTCTCTTTCGACATCATATCAGACCACTTTCTATCAAGAATTTTAAAAATAGAATACATTATTGAGATTTGATTTAGCTGTGGATTTTTCTCATGTTTGATCTTAACTTCCTCATATAATAGTTTTACTATTTTATCTAAGTTATTCATATTAAAATGGACCCTCCTCAGCTCCAGAACAGCGATGATGTAAGGTTTTTTTGATTAAATCATCGAAAACCTGGATAAGTTTAACTAGTGTCTCTGCGAGTATGAAATCTGGTATATTACAGATATTTTCAATACTGTGCGTGTTGATTAGATCTTCTAAATCCTTTTGAAATTCATCTATTTTAGACTCAAATGAAGTTTGATTGAAGATATTTTCTAATTCCCTCTTTCCCTCCTTTGAACCTTGAAATTGCATTGTATAAGTCTTTGGCCACCAGTTTAGAATTCCCCCTTTTAGGCTATGAAAAGTATACTTATTTTTTGCGTCAATACTCCAAGACCCCTGGATATTTGAAGATTTAATTATACTTCGAAGGTCATTGTGACTACCTTTCCATTTTTTTGTCATGTTAGTTTCCTTTCTTTTTTTACTTACGTAAATTGCTATATTTTTATAGCTCATTGTGCTTTACCCCTCCCTTCTCTGATTAGCCATTTATTTTTTGCCGTCAGGGTCAAGCGCCTGGTTAGTTTTCGTTTGGGCGTTTAATTTATCTATCAAATCTTGCGCAAGATTTATAGCCGCTTGATACCGTTCATTTTCAATGCCTAAGATTATGTATTCCAATGCGTGCTTTAATGATAGCTCTATTTTTACCATTTTTATTCCTCCTACTGCTAATCCCTTTTCTTATTTTTTGCAAAGCGTTCCAGGACTACTATAACTGCCATTACTAAACAAATACCTCCAAGGATTTCAAATGCAAGGATCATTTTTATTCCCTCCTTTTATAATTCATTAAACGCAAAATAAAGCTTACCGTTTTCTATTATCCAGTCTGATAAAAACATGTCATACTTTCCGCCAAAATCCTCAGGGAGTTTAATAAACATAATAGTCGAGTCGTCTAAATCTTTTGTCATTTCTCTAAACTTCCCTAGGGTTAGGCTTTCTTTGCCATTATAATCTTTCTTCATTATCTAATCCCTCCTCTTAATATAATCCGATTATCTCTTTTCCCAGTACCTTTGCAAAAATTACAAGTCCCCATTACAGACTCAAAGGGTCTATGGAAAACCTGCTTCCCAGTCCCTTGGCAGTTTGTACATTTTATTATCTTATTATCTTCAGAATTATTTATTTTCATCTTTCATTACCTCCAGTATTTTTTTAATGAGTATGCAAGTGTCGCCTATGTGACATTTAGTTTTATACTGTTTAGTTTCTAAGCTATCACTTTCTTTATCTTTAAGATGACTGTGATATCTAAATCCTTCTTCTACTATTTTTTTAGCTGTTCTGTATATTTCTGGGTCGACGCCTTCATTAAATGCCTGGCATCTATTGCACCCACTCAAGTATGTAGGATATTTAGAACCATCATTAACCTTTAACGGTTCAAGCCTTCCTCCACAGTATGAACATACACCTTTTATCTTTTTAGCACATTGTTCTTTAGTTATCTTATATTCTATTTCCATTTTTATCTCCAACCTTTCTGCTTTAAAGGTTTTGTTCTAACTCAATTAAACTTGCCTTTCGAATTGACTCTTTCAAGGTTTGTATAGTGACATTAAGCCCTTCAACATTATTCAGCAGCATTTGATAATCATGATTTCTACCGAGTGCTTTTACTCGTGTAATAGTCGTTGCATAATCTATTGCTGGTATTTTTTGCCCTATAGATAATTCTTGATCTTTATCTTTACCAGAAACAGCCTGTATAATTTCTTTAACTTCGTGCTTTGATGCTTGGATTAAGCATCCGTTTTTTGTTTTTGCTATAATTTCCATTTGTTTTCTCCTAATTGTTTTGCCATCTTTAATATTATGCGATTGTTTGTTTTAACATCAGACCAACTATGAGGTTCCTGAGCTATCCGCCAGAAGTACCCCAGGAAAAGCCCGAAAATTATTCCGAGGATGAAAAGCATGGCCTTAGTTTGGATACTCCCTTTTTCTCTATCGTCTGTTATTTCCATTTTTTCTCCTTTGTTTATTTATTCTATCTTTACCCAAAGTTCATCCGGCAACCAGATATCATTATCTTCTCTTTCAAAAGCATCACCAGCTGTAAAGACAAGGTCAACCTCCTGATTTTCAATAGACTTTAAAAAAGCAATAGTTTTATCCCCTTCTTCTTGTGCAGCAATTTCCCCAGGCAAAACTTTTTCGTATCTTTTAATTAGATTATCCTTCATCTTTGCTTTCATTCCATTTCCTCTCGTCATCTTTTATCAATTCTAAGACATCACTAATAATATAACAAGTTCCGCTTATTTGATGCCTAGTCTTATACTCCTTATCTTCAAAACTATCGCTTTCTCTATCTACAACGCCTTTAAAATATTTAAATCCTTTGTCTCTAACCATTCTTTCAGCTATTCTATATACTTTTGGATCGACTCCATCAGTATACCTTTGGCATTTAGTACACCCGTTCCAGTATGTAGGATTTCTAGGTCCATGAACAACCTCTAACGGTTCAACCATATTTCCACATTGTGCGCAGACACCTTTTATATCCATAGCGCATTGTTCTTTAGCCGATTTATGATCTATTTCCATTTTTATCTCCATCCTTCCTTTAAGTCTCGCAGGTTTGTTCTTTCACTTACATAATCCATATACCTATCCCAATTCTCATCACAACTATAGACTACCCATACATTATCTTTTGTCTCTATCTCTTTCACAATTCCATTGTCCCATACTTTATCACCATAGCACGGTGGCTGATAATGAACCTTATCTCCAACTTTAAGTTGTGTTATGTTTAGCATTTTAATCTCCTTTAGCATTAGGTTTGATTACTAGCCCATTTTTTTAAGACTGCAAATAAATAGTCATAAGCCCCAGTTAAAAATGCATTCGGTAATCCTTCAGACTCAACAGCTAACTGTGACCAGTTCCCATACCCTGTGCAATAATCATAGAACCAATGTTTCTCTGCCTTTTCATGAGCTTTGTTGCACTTATAAATGACAGTAATTGGCCCATTGTCTGGCTCCCATTCTGCACCTATATCACCGTTGTCATAGAAAAATGACATACACTTTTTAACGCCATTGCCTGTTTCTTCCTTATAACCAGAAATAACCATATAAGCGTTTTTAATACCGACAAATGGAATACATCTGACATTTTTATTCATATTATTATTTCCTTTCATCCTAATAAAAACCTGTCCATAAAGATTAGAAATACCAGATATAAAACCCACATAAGTATATAATTAGGATCTTCCCAATTATTCCTTATCATTTCTTTTCTCCAAGGAAACTACAATCTCATCTTTTTCGTTAGAAAACTCTCTTTTTACATAGATTGTATCAATAGGAAATTTATCATCTATTGAAGAGTATCATCTGGAATGTTTACATTCTTTCTCTAATTTAAAAAGTGTCTTCATTTTTCTTCTCCTTCCAAAGAACTATATCTTCTTCTATTAAAGATTGTTTATGAGCCTTCTTGATTAGATTAAACTCTTGTGGATCACTGTAAACCCACTGATATTTCTTGAGATGATCTGGAATTTTACAATCCCTGCAGTTTACCATAGGACAGCCTATCTGGGCAAGGCATTCTTTTTTTGTTCTAAACTTTCTTATTTTTGTTGGGAGAAATGGTTGGATTTCTGGAAATCTTTCTGTGTGTTCTTTTACTGTATTCCAGAAAGTTGGATCTGTAGTTCTAAAGCCACACATATATCTTGCCATCTTTAAATCTCCTTTTCTGGTAGGGATATGATTGACTTTATAATAGTAACTAATGGATCTGTTAATGCAAATATCTGTGCTAGCTTTCCTATAGCAACATAGTTTACTAAAAACCTAGCATAAAGACGCAGATAGCGTACATTTATTTCATCTGCTCTTAAGACTGCTGAAATAAAATCATTGGCTATGACAGCTCTGCCGAAGTGTCCTGCAGAGTGTATCTCAAAGATGTCTGCGACTATACTCTTTATACACTTGATTATATGTTGGAGTTCTGTCTGTGTAATAGAAGGAGCTTCCTGTCGCAGCCAATCTTCTAGCTCAATTTGATTTTCTGATTCTGGGTGTAGTACAAACTTTATGGCTTCGCATTTGTCAGATATAGTTTTCATTTTTCCTCCTTCTTTTCAAGACTTGTACGGATACTGTCAAAAATTATACAGTTACCATCTATATTTGCTACCATGCTGATTCCATAGTAGATTATCCCTTCTTCATCATTTCCTGATATGCCAATGATTACTCTTTTATCTTGGTCTTCTTCCTCTTGAAGTTCTTTGATAAGGTTTTTGATTAACATTTTTTATCTCCTTTTTTAATATTGTTCTGCCCAGTCAATAGCATCATTCCAACCAAGTGCAAGAAGAGTATATACTATTTTGGCATCTTTTAAATTTCCATTCACACTTTTAGTTGCTGTATTGCAACAATCTAAAAGAGAGGTTGTATATTTTCTTTTTCTTTTATTATATGAATCCTCACGCATTTTAGCAGCCTTTAATATTGCTTTAGCCAAATCTTCTAACATTTTCTTTCTCCTTTCTTTTTAGATTAAAGGAATTAGATCTTTAAGTGTGACTTCAAGTGTTTTATCAAGAGCTTTTTCAAAGGCTTCTTCAAGTACTTTGAGTCTCTCTTTAGATAGAGTCTTAAAATCAAAGTTTGAGAAGAAAGTTTCTATGAAAATTTTTCGGAGATTTTGAATATAAGATTTTAGATCTTTGTCTTTTTCCTCACGTATAAGATTAAAAATAAGTGCCTTGACTATAAGTTTTCTATTCATTTCCTTTTTTTCTTTAATCTCTTTAATTATCTTATTCACCTTAGTCATTTTCCTTCTCCTTTCTGGCCTTGCCAGATTTAGATAAATACTTTAACTCCCGAAGCCTTGGAGAATTCTTTCCAAGATTTCTTTAAAAGTCTATAATTCACACCTTTAAATCCTGCCTTGATAAACCATTTCCTGGCTAGAAACTTACACTCTTCCCATGAAAGTTTGGGATTATTCTCTGTTTGGGCCATAAAAGTTACGATGTTATAATACCTATCTTTTTTCATCTTTTTTATTCTCCCTTTAATTTAATTAAACTCAGAAGATAAGATCTAAAAATAGTTTTGAAATCTCCAAGAGATGTTCTAAAAGGCGGTCCGAAAGCTTCATCAAATTTCTTATCAAATTCTTTAAGAGTATACTTATGATAATCAAAATCAAATGTTGAAAGGAAATGTTTACGTACTCGATTGATATACTTTCTATGTTCATCTTCTATCAAATCAAAAGTATTAACAATCCCATTTATATGTTCTGCAAGTCCTCTTTCATCTCTCATTAAATTCACCTCCTTTCATATATAAACATGATACCACATTTTTAACAGCGTGTCAATAGTTATTATACAGTTATGTAATTATGTAATGTGAATCGTATAATGTGAACCGTGTAACGTGTAATGACCGGACGCCCCATTTCCGCCATGTTCGGTTTGACTTTTCTGGGACGTCAATTTTTGACTTTTCTTGGAATAGTCTCTCTTGAGAGTTGTCCCTTTGAAGCTTGTCTCTTGGAGCTTTCTCTGAGCTTGTCTCTCTTGAGAGTTCTGTCCTTCCCAGTTCTGTCCTTTCTTTTGTTTTTTTTTTTTTTTTTTTTTTTTAAAGGGAAAAAGGAAAAT
>JGI24724J26744_10000191_pt1 | contig 48188 bp, 52 predicted proteins | sample Cruoilmetagenom7_FD_26744 | JGI IMG/M metagenome (IMG submission 26744) | reverse complement strand
TGTGGGCACTGGCGGTTGCGCCACACCATCGGCCACCAACACCACCTGATCGGCAATCACGCGGGCGTCTTCGGGGGCGTGTGTGACCATCAACAGCGTGGCGTGCGTCTCAGTCACCAGTTCGCCCAGCAGCGCCAGCATTTCGCCCTTCAGCGCCGGTCCCAGCGCCCCGAATGGCTCGTCCAGCAACAACAGCGGCCGGTCGCGCAGCAACACGCGGGCCAAGGCGATGCGGGCGATTTGACCACCGGACAACTGTGCCGGCTTACGATCGCTCAACCCATCCAGCCCGACACGGGCAAGCGCGCCAGTCACGCGCTCCCGTTCGGCCCCGGACAGACGCAGGTTCGCCCGCAGACCCAGCGCGACATTTTCAAACGCGGTCATGTGCGGGAACAGGTTGTTGTCCTGAAACACCATGCTGATGGGGCGATTTGACGGCATTGTGGGCATCTCGGCCCCGTCCCACAGCACGCGTCCCGACGACAGGGGCACGAACCCGGCGATGGCAGACAACAGCGTGGATTTCCCCGCCCCGGACGGGCCCAGAACGGCCACCCGCGCGCCTTTCGGCACCGACAGATCGGCGGACAGGCGGAAATCGTCCATTACGATCCGGGCCTTTTCAAGCGTCAGCATCTACACGCCCCCCTTTGTCAAACAGCCAGAACATTGCCAGCGACAGGGCCAGCAGCAGCAGCGCGGCGCTTGCGGCATCACCCATCCGATACGCGCCCATCAAGCGGTACAGTTGCAGGGGCAGGGTCGCAACCTCAGGGTCGGCGAACATGGCAATGACGCCCAGATCGCCCATGGATAATGCCCCGGCCAGACCCGCAGCAAACCCCAATGGGCGGCGCAGACGGGGCAGCCACAACAGCCGCAGACGCGCCATGCCGTGCAGGCCCATCTGGTCGGCTAAAGGACCAAAATGTGTCTCTATTCCTGCCAAAGCTGGCACAAGGGTGCGCAACGCGAACGGCAGAGACATCGCGGCATTGACCAGGGCTGTGACGGGCAAAGCCAACGCGAACGGGTCAGCGATTGGAAAGATCACGATGAACAAGCCGGTGCCGATCACCAAGGGCGAGGCCGCGATGGTTAGATACCCGACCCCTTCGACAATGCGCGATCCGCGCCGAACCGCCAGCGCGGCAATGGGCAAGGCCAGGGTCAAGGTCAAAGCAACAGAGGCCAGTGCCACCAGCACCGACCACAGCGCGGCCCACAGAACGGGCATGGGCAGATTGAACAGCCCCGGCGCGCCGTCGATGACGATCATCGCCAGCGGCAAGATCAGAAACGCCGCCGCCACTGTGATGCAGATCACGTCTTGCACCACCAACCACCCGCCGCTGTCCCAGCGGGTCACCGCCCGGTCCAGCCCCGCACCCATGCCGCCGGGCATGGCGACGCGAAAGGCGACCAGGGCAGCGCCCGCGCCCATGGCGAACTGAACCAGCGCCAGCAACGCGGCTTTGCCCAGATCGAAATCAAACCGGAACGCTTGATAGATCGCCAGTTCAACGGTTGTGGCGCGTGGACCACCGCCAAGGGCAAGCGCGACGGCAAAGGACGTCAGGCAGATCAGAAAAATCACCAGAAAGGCGCCCGGCACGACCTCGCGCAGCATGGGGCGTTCCAGGGCGCGGGCGATGTCGCCGGGTTTGAACCCCAGGGACGCCGCCAGACGAAAGCGCTCGGCGGGAATGGACAGCCAGCCTTGCAGGATCAAACGTGTCGCCAGGGGCAGATTAAAGAACACATGCGCGATGATGACCCCATGCAGACCATAGATGTGAACAGGCTCTAATCCGGCCCAAATCAGGGATTGCGACACAATCCCATTGCGCCCAAACACCGCCAATAGGCCCAGAACGGCAACGATGACGGGCAGGATNAAAGGCGCGCCCAACAGGGTGACAAGGGCACCGCGGCCGGGGAAATTGCGCCGGGCCAGGGCGCGNGCCACCGGGATGGCNAGNANNACGCTGATCNCCCCCGACAGGGTGGCCTGCCACAGAGTGAACCGGATCGCGGCCCAGTCAGNGGGACCAAANCCGCCGGTATTCTCGGCGCGCAGGCCGACGGAAATCAACGTGCCCAGTGTCAGGCACGCGACCACCGCCAGCGCAAGCGCGCCGAAAACGGTGGTGCGGGTTATTTCGACGCGGCGGCCAGCCATTCGTCCAGCGCGATATCGCGCGCAGCTTCGGCTTGATCCGCCGGGTATACCAGAGCCGTTTCAGGCTGGATTAGGGTCGAAAACCCATCCGGAAGTCCGCCCGCAGGCATCATCGCCGGATACATCCAGTTGGTGGTCGGGATGATGTCGGCGAACTTTTCTGACGCGACAAACGCCAGGAACTGATCAGCCAGCGCGGGCACGTCGGTGCCTGCCAGTTTGCCCGCAACTTCGATCTGCATGTAATGCCCGTCAGTGAAGGCGGCGGCGGATTTGGTCGCGTCTTCTTCGGCGATCAGGTGATAGGCGGGTGACGTGGTATAGGACAGGACCATGTCGGCTTCGCCCTCCAGGAACATGCCATAGGCCTCAGACCAGCCCTTGGTGACGGTCACAATCTGGTCGTTCAGATCGGCCCAGGCCTGTGGCGCATCATCGCCATAGACCTGTTTCACCCACAACAAAAGCCCCAGACCGGGGGTTGAGCTGCGCGGGTCCTGGATCACGATCGACAGGTCGCTGGCGGCCAGTTCGGCAAAGGATTTGGGCGGGTTAGAGACCTTTGTGTTGTCATAGACAAAGGCGAAATACCCCCAGTCATANGGCAGGAAGGTCGCGTCAGACCACGCAACCGGCAGGTCCCAGGTCGCNGTGACGCCGTGCGGCGCGAACATCCCCGTGGCTTCGGCCGCGGCGGTCAGGTTGGTGTCGAGGCCCAGCACAACGTCCGCGTCGGTGCGCACACCTTCGAGTTTTAGGCGCGACAGCAACGCGGCGCCATCGCCAACGCCGACAAGGTTCAACTCGCAGCCGCATTCGGCCTCGAACGCTTCCTTGACCGCGGGACCGGGGCCCCAATCGGAAACGAAACTGTCATAGGTATAGACGGTAAGTGTGTCTGCGTGTGCTGCCGTGGCCAAAAATGCGCCTGCGACAAATGAAAGGGTCTTCATGGTCATCCTCCATATGCGCCGGACGGTGTTCGGGTAGGATGATCCGACCTTCCCTCCGCCGGTCTTAACCGGTTCAGGTTCAACGGGTTCGCATCATGCATCTCAGCTTGGTCGCCCAAGCACCCCGAGGTGCCCCGTGTCTGACGATTTCCGCGCCCGAACGCAAGACCCTTGACGAAAGGGCGCTTTGGCGCAATGTGAACGCTAACATCCGGAGAAACGCCATGTCTCAGACATCTCATTCGCCCGTTCGCGGGTTGGGCTTTGCTTTTGCCAGCTTTGCGCTGTTTGCCACGCATGATGTGGGGATCAAGGCATTGGGCATGACTTATTCAGTGTTTCAGATCATCTTTTTCGCCATGCTGTTCGCCTTTGTGCCGATGGCGGTGATGATGCTGGCGGATCGGCAGGTGGACAATTTTCGCCCGCGCCACCCGTGGCTGATCCTGCTGCGGGCTGTGATGTCACTGGTGGCGATGTCTTCGGCGTTCTATGCGTTCACGGTTCTGCCGCTGGCCGAGGTCTATGCGCTTTTGTTTGCCACGCCTCTTCTGATCACCGCATTTTCGTCTCTAATGCTGGGGGAAACGGTGCGATTGCAACGCTGGGCGGCTGTCATTGTCGGGTTGGTGGGGGTCATGGTCGTGCTGCGGCCGGGCATGACACAGCTGACCCTTGGCCACGCTGCGGCGCTGACGGCAGCCTTCGGGTCGGCCTTTGCGTCGATCATCGTGCGCCGGATCGGAGGCGAGGAACGCACCGCCGTCATGATCTTGTATCCGATGCTGTCGTCCATCCTGGTGATGGGGATGATCCTGCCCTTCGTCTATGTGCCGATGCAACTGGGCGATATGGGCATGGTCGCCAGTGTCGGGTTGCTGTCGGTGTTTGCGCAACTGTGCATCATCACCGCATATCGCGCTGCGCCAGCAGCCGTGGTCGCACCGGTGCAATATTCCCAAATCCTGTGGGCAACCGCGTTCGGTGCTTTGTTCTTCGACGAATTCCCTGACCGCATGGTGGCGCTTGGTGCGGCGATTATCATCGCTTCGGGCATCTTTGTTGTCTGGCGCGAAAGCCGGTCGAACGTGTCGGAACGCAACCCGGTTCTGCGCAACCCCAACCCGCGTTTTGACGCGGGCCCCTCGCCGAAACCGAAACACCGCCGCCCAAGCTGACTTTTCAACCGCGTCCCGACCCGCTATCACGCGAGGGAAGGAGCACCACCATGTCGATGAACAGCTTTGGCCACCTTTTCCGCGTTACCACCTGGGGCGAAAGCCACGGGCCCGCTTTGGGTGCCACCGTCGATGGGTGCCCACCCGGTGTGGCGCTGACACCTGAGATGTTGCAGGTCTGGCTGGACCGTCGCAAGCCGGGCCAGAACAAATACACGACCCAGCGGCGCGAGGCCGATGAGGTCAAGATCCTGTCCGGCATGTTCGAAGGCCAGACCACCGGCACGCCGATCCAGTTGATGATCGAGAACACCGATCAGCGGTCCAAGGATTACGGCGATATCGCCGAGAAATTTCGCCCGGGCCACGCCGACATTACCTATTGGCAGAAATATGGCATCCGCGATCCGCGTGGGGGCGGGCGGTCGTCGGCACGTGAAACCGCGGCCCGTGTTGCCGCCGGGGGGGTCGCGCGCGAGGCGTTGAAGCAGCTTGCGCCTGGGATCGAGATCAGGGGCTATATGACCCAGATCGGCCCGCATGGCATCGACCGCAATCGCATGGATTGGGATGAAATCGAACGCAATCCGTTCTGGGTGCCCGACGCAACAGCGGCGCAAGAATGGGCGACCTATCTGGATGGCATTCGCAAGTCCGGCAGCTCTGTCGGCGCGATTTGTGAAGTCGTCGTGCGTGGCGCCCCCGCCGGGTTGGGCGCGCCAATTTACGCCAAGTTAGACACTGATTTGGCCGCGGCGATGATGTCGATCAACGCCGTAAAGGGCGTTGAAATCGGCGAAGGTATGGCAGCGGCCATGCTGACCGGCGAAGCCAATGCGGATGAGATCACCATGGGCCCCGATGGCCCTNTGTTCAGCTCGAACCACGCGGGCGGTATTTTGGGCGGNATTTCCACTGGNCAGGACATCGTCGTGCGCTTTGCGGTCAAGCCGACCAGTTCCATCCTGACGCCACGCCAGACGATCACGAAATCGGGCGAGCCCGCGCAAATCATCACCAAAGGGCGCCATGATCCCTGTGTCGGCATCCGCGCCGTGCCGGTAGGCGAGGCCATGGCCGCCTGCGTTATCCTGGACCATCTGATGCTGCATCGCGGCCAAGTCGGTGATGGGCCGCGTGGCAAAATCGGTTGATGCTCGCAATTCTGACGATCACCTTTCCGATCTAAGCCACCATCGCCTTGGGCTGTGCCACAACGCGGCGGGGCTGGTTCAAGACCACGGATNTGCGGGTTTTGGGCGGCTATGTCCTGAACATCGCGCTGCCTGCGCTGTTGTTTCGCACGGTGGCAACCCGGCCTGTGGCCGAGGTGTTCAACCTGCCCTATATGTCCTGGTTTCTGCTGGGGGCTGGCAACNATCATGGTCGTCTGGCTGAGGTTTCGCCTGACCGGCGTCGATGCCTCGCGCCGTGGTGTGGGGCTGTTNTCTGATCTGCAAGCTGCCGTGATCCTGTCCGCGGCCATGCCGATTTTCACCATCTACACGGTGTTCGCGATGGACTATGACCGTGAAGGTGTGGCGTCCCTGGCGTTGTTGAGAACGACTGTGGCCGCCTTTGTCACCCTCACGGTCCTGTTGGGCGTGTTGATTTAAGCCGTGGCGGCCGTCAGCGCCGTGTCCATCAATGCCTTGATGTCAGCGCGCGACGTGCCCGCCACGATGCGGCCCAGCTCGGTGTCCCCTTTTAGCACCACCAGCGTCGAGCGGCGCGGGATGTTCAGCGATTTTGCCAGCGCGGATTTGCCGTGTTCGTCCCAGTCGACGTTCACGAAGGTGATTGCCTCATAGGCCGGGTTTTCCGCCTTTAATGCGTTGATCACCCGTTCTTGCGCCGCGCAGGTGGTGCACCAGCTGGCTTTGAAATCCAGGAACACGGTTTCACCGCGCGCAAGCGCTTCGGTGACCAGGCCGGGGGTGTACTCCATCACGGCCGCGCGGGCGGCAATGGGGGCCAAAACAGCACCGGCAGAAAGGGACAGGAAGGTACGACGTTTCATCAGTAGAACTCCTTACAAAGAAACGGACAGGTCGATCAGCCAGGCGGGCAGGGTCTGCACCGCCCAGGCTTCGATCATGTGGTGAACGCGAAACAGAATCGCGACGCCGACGGTGAGGAAAATGGCACCCATGATCGGGCGGGATTTCTGGGCAATGACGCGCATTGCGGCCTGACGGCGCAGAATGACACTGCGTGCGCCATAACCCAATGCGAGGATGATGGTGGATACTCCCATGGCAAAGCCGACCATGACGGCGCTGGCCCAAAGCAGGCTTTCGCCCTGGCTGGCCAGGCTGATCGCACCGCCCAGGGTGGGGCCNATACAGGGTGACCAGACCGCGCCCAGNAACATGCCGCCCAGGAACTGGCCCCAAAGNCCGGACCGGTCGACGTCTTCAAGCCCCGCATCGGCGCGGGCGGAAAATCCGGCGGTTGCGGTGGCAAAGCCTTGCGAAAATCGCGGCACCAGCAGGATCAGGCCAAAGCCGATCATCAGCACGGCGCCCGCNTTGGCGATCATGACCTCATCAATGCCCAGCGTGTGCCCGGCGACGGTGACCAACATGCCCAACAGGACGAAAGACAGCGACATGCCCGCCGCCACGGCCAGCGGTCCGAACCGGCTGGCGTTCAATGCTGTGGCCAGAACGATAGGCAACACCGGCAGAACGCAGGGGTTGATCAGGGTCAGCAGACCGGCGGCATAGGCGAACAGAATTTCCATGCCGCCACCCTATTCAGGCAGGCGGAAAAGTCACTTCACAACCGGCCCGCGCGCCATCACGTCCGCGTGGGGTTTTGTTTCGAAAGCTGTACCAGCAGGATGCCGACCGTGATGATCGCAACGCCGACCCCATCGACCCATGTCAGGTTTTCGCCCAACAACATTGCCGCGATGGCGACGCCGAAGAAGGGGGTCAAGAAATGAAATGTCGCCGCACGAACGGCGCCGATACGTCCGACCAAAGCAAACCAGATCCAGGTTGCCAACAGGCCCGGCGCAAAGATCGTATAGGTAAAGGCCGCGCCCAGTTTCCAGCTCCAATCGACTGTGAAGGTTTCCATCAACAGCGACGCGATGGCCAGAAAGAACGCGCCGACGAACATCTGCAAACCAACGATCATCATCAGATTGCCCCCCCCCGATGCGGTGCGCACCGACAGCGTGGCAATGGTCAACGCAGCAGCGCCGACAAAGCACAACATGACGCCAGTCAGGTCCACGCCGCCCGACAGGCGTGTGCCCATGATCACGGCAACGCCCGCGATCCCGGCCGCCAGCCCCAGCGCCGCCATGGGTTTCAGNCGGTCACCAAAGATGATCCAACCCGCCAGCGCGACCATCAGGGGCATAGTGGATGCGATGATGGCCGCCAGCCCGGCCTCGATCCACTGCATCGCGACAAAGTTCAGGCCCAGGTACAGCGCGTTTTGACACAGACCAAAGATGAATACCGCCCGCCATTGGNTGCGCGTCAGGTTCCAGCTCTGGCCCAAGGCTTTGGCGACCGCCACACCGATCAGGCCAGATATCAGGAACCGCACCGCAAGCGACCCCATAGGCGGCGCGTGGGCCACGATGATGCGCGCCGAGGTAAAGGCCGACGACCAGATCAGGGCAAAGCTGAGCCCCATGAAGATTGCGCGCAGGTCCATGAGATCTCCGATCGAAAAAGGGTCGCCAACAGTTTCGCAATTTTCAGGAAATGGCAATCGGTTCCAGCAGCGACCGGCAATGAAAAAGGGCCACCCGAAGGTGACCCTTTCCGAATTCCATGTGGAAAACGACTTAGCCGTTCACGCTGTCTTTCAGCGCTTTGGCGATGGTCATTTTCACGACCTTGTCAGCCTCTTTGCTGATCTGTTCGCCGGTGGCAGGNTTGCGCACCATACGAGCCGGACGCTCGCGGCAATANATCTTGCCAACGCCGGGCAAAGTCACGGCACCACCGGCGGAAACTTCCTTGGTGATGATCGCGATGATGCCGTCCAGCGCGCCGGCTGCCGACTTCTTGTCCGCGCCCATTTCTTCGGCCAGAGCAGCCACAAGTTGGGTCTTGGTCATAGGTTTCGCCATGTAAGTATCTCCTCGTTATGCCCCTATACTGGGGGTTCATTGGGCGCATTAAACTGGATATGGTTGTCGTACACAATCATTTGTGTTCCGAATTATCGGGAAATCAGCGCGTTTTCCCCTGAATGTCAGGCCTTCCCCTACGTCACTATGCCCTAGAGGAAGGCTGTTTCCTCGAAACTGCGCAATTTCCGGCTGTGGATGCGTTCCAGCGGCATCTCACGCAGGGTCTCCATCGCCTGGATGCCGATCAGCAAATGGCGCCCGACCTGGTCCTTGTAAAAATCGCTGGCCATGCCGGGCAGCTTCAATTCGCCGTGCAGGGGTTTGTCGCTGACACATAACAGCGTGCCGTACGGCACCCGGAACCGAAATCCGTTGGCGGCAATCGTCGCGCTTTCCATGTCTAGGGCGATGGCACGCGATTGCGACAGGCGCTGCACCGGTCCCTTGTGGTCGCGCAACTCCCAGTTGCGATTGTCCAGGCTGGCAACGGTGCCGGTCCGCATGATGCGCTTCAGCTCAAAGCCCTCCAGCGCGGTCACCTCGGCCACGGCCTGTTCCAGCGACCTCTGGATTTCCGCCAGCGGCGGGATCGGAATCCAGATCGGCAGGTCATCGTCCAGCACCTTGTCCTCGCGCAAATAGGCATGGGCCAGCACGAAATCACCCAGCCGTTGGGAATTGCGCAAGCCGGCGCAATGGCCAACCATCAGCCAGGCATGCGGGCGCAGAACGGCGATATGGTCGGTCGCGGTTTTCGCGTTCGACGGCCCGACTCCGATATTCACCAAGGTGATCCCGCCGCCATCGGCGCGGGTCAGGTGATAAGACGGCATCTGCGGCAGTTTCGCAGGCACCGGCAGCACATCGTCCGGCCCGGTGATCGTGTGATAACCCGGCCCGACAAAGCTGGTATATCCGCTGTCGGGATCGGCCAGCATCTTGCGGGCATAGGCCTCGAATTCCTCGACATAGAACTGATAGTTGGTGAACAGCACGTGGTTCTGAAAATTCTCGGGCAGGGTGGCGGTGTAATGCGACAACCGTGCCAGGGAATAATCAATGCGCTGTGCGGTAAACGGGGCCAGCGGGGAAGAGCCGTCTTCGTGCACATATCCCAGCCCGTTGACGATGTCGTCATGGGTGGTTTCCAGGTTCGGCACGTCAAACACATCGCGCAGCGGAAACGCCACCGCGCCCTCTTGCGGCACGGTGACATTGGGGTCGTTCGCCACGGCAAAATGCACCGGGATCGGTGTGGTGGACGGGCCGATCAGAACCGGCACGCCGTGGTTCTCCAACAACAGGTTGATCTGTTGCACCAAATAGTTTTCGAACAGATCCGGCCGTGTGATCGTGGTCGAATAGGTGCCCGGTGTCGACACGTGACCAAAGCTCAGCCGGGTGTCGATCTGCGCGTGGCTGGTCGAGGTCAGGCGGATCTCCGGGTAAAAGGCGCGAAACCGCGTGGCGGGCTGTGCGCCGGTCACATTCGCGGAAAACGCTTGCGCCAGGAAGGCACAGGCATCGGTGTAAAGCACCTTCAGTCGGGCGACCGCGGCCTTGGCGTCGGTGAAGACTTCGTGCTCCACCTGGGGTGGGGTCACAACCGGAATGCGCATCTCTCTCGCGTTCATCAGCTTTCCTCAAATAAGTCTGTCAGTTCAAATTTGGNCACATCCACCAAGCCCAGATCGCTGATCCGTAACTCAGGGATCACCACCAGCGCCAGGAAACTGTGTTGGATCGAGGCATTGTTCAACGTGCAGCCACAGGCGCGCATCGCCTCGACAATGGCTTCGGCCTTTACCGCGACTTCGGCGGCGGGGGCGTCGGACATCAAACCGGCGACGGGCAGTTCGACCAGAGCCAGCTCTTTTCCACCTTGATAGACACACATGCCACCGCCAACCTCGCCCAGCCGGTTCGCCGCCAGCGCCATGTCGTCGCGCGATGTCCCGACCACGATCATATGGTGGCTGTCATGGGCCACGGTCGATGCCATGGCCATCCGGCCTTGGTATTCGAACCCGTTGACAAACCCGTTCACCACGCCACCGGTGCCCTTGTGGCGTTCGACCAATGCGACCTGACAAATGTCCTGACCCGCATCGGGTTCGACGATGCCATCCGTCACGGCCAGATCGGCGGTCAGCGCCTTGGTGGGCGCCTGATTTTCAACAATACCGATCACTTTTGCGGTGACGGAGTTTGCACCTTCGGGCGCGTGAACTTCGAAATCCGCAGGCTCAAGCACTTTGCCCAGATGCATCGTCTGACGCGCGTGTGCGGGCCAGTCCAAATGTGGGAAATCGACCCTAACCTTGCCCTTTGCGGCCACGGTGACACCTTTGGCGATCACCAGATTGATCGGCAGGTTGGTCAGGTCGTCGGTCATGATCACATCGGCACGCCGCCCGGGCGCAATGCTGCCCAGTTCGCGTTCCAACCCGAAATGGGTGGCGGTGTTGATCGTCGCCATTTGCAGCGCGACAATCGGGTCGCAGCCATGTTCGATCGCATGACGCACGGCGCGGTTCATGTGGCCTTCGTTCACCAGAGTGCCAGAATGGCAATCATCCGTACACAGGATGAAGCTGCGTGAATCCAGCCCCTTTTCGGTCACCGCCGTGATTTGTTTTTCAACGTCGAACCAGGCACTGCCCAGCCGCATCATCACCCGCATACCCTGTCGGGCACGGGCAATCGCGTCGGCTTCACAGGTGCCTTCGTGGTCGTCGGCAGGCCCGCCCGCGGCATAGGCGTGAAAGTTCGGGCCCAGATCGGGGCTGGCATAATGTCCGCCCACCGTCTTGCGCGCGGTCTGCGTCGCGGCGATTTCCGCCAGCATCTTGGGGTCGGCATTGATCACACCGGGGAAATTCATCATTTCTCCCAGCCCGATAACGCCGGGCCAGGTCATCGCCTCGGCGACATCTTCGGGGGTGATTTCAAACCCTGTGGTTTCCAGCCCCGGCGCGCTGGGCGCACAGCTGGGCATCTGGGTAAAGATCGAAATGGGCTGGATCAGAGCCTCATCATGCATCAATCGCACGCCTTCCAGGCCCAGTACATTGGCGATCTCATGCGGATCGACAAACATCGTGGTGGTGCCCTGGGGCGTGACCGCGCGGGCAAATTCCGCAGGCGTCAGCATGCCGCTTTCGATATGCATATGCGCGTCACACAGGCCGGGGATCAGGTATTGCCCGTCGGCCTGAATGATCTGTGTTTCCGGCCCGATACAGTGGCTGGCGTCCGGTCCGACATAGGCGATGCGCCCGTCGGCAATGGCCACCTGCCAGCCGTCCAGGACTTCGCGGGTGTGAACGTTCACGACACGCCCGTCCTGAATAACGGTATCGGCGGGGTCACGACCTGCGGCAACACCGATCAGACGGGTCGCGCTTTCAGGCCAAGTTTTGAATGAAGTATTTTCCATGGACCAATTGTTCAAATTTTCGAACGCTGCGCAAGGGTGAAACTCTGTCGCGAAAATGATTGCCCTGTTGCGATTGCTGTGCCCAATTTAGCCAACAGGAGGCGCACATGTCTGTAACAGATCCAAGACCGAACATGGACCATTGGCAGGAACGGGTGGATATGGCCGCCGCGTTTCGCTGGACGGAACGGTTGAATATGCACGAGGGGGTGGCGAACCACTTTTCGCTGGCAGTAAACCGTGATGGCACGCAGTTCCTCATGAACCCCAATCAGATGCATTTCAGCCGGGTTAGAGCCTCAAATCTGCTGTGCCTGGATGCCAATGACCCGGCGACCTTGAAGGGCCCCGATGCGCCCGACCCCACCGCCTGGGGGCTGCACGCCAGTCTGCATCGCCGCTGTCCACACATCCGGTGTGCCATGCATGTGCATTCGATCCACGCCACGGTTTTGGCATCCCTTGCCGACTCGCGTTTGCCACCGATCGATCAGAATTGTGCGACGTTCTTCAACCGCTATGTGATTGATGAGCACTATGGTGGGTTGGCATTTGAGGAAGAAGGTGAACGGTGCGCCGAATTGCTGTCTGATCCGCAGAAAAAGACCCTGATCATGGGAAATCACGGTGTCATGGTCACCGGTGCCACGGTGGCCGAGACGTTCAATCGCCTGTATTATTTCGAACGCGCCGCCGAAACCTATATTCGTGCGCTTCAGACCGGTCAGCCTTTGCGCATGCTGCCTGATGGGATCGCCGAAAAGACTGCGCAAGAACTGGAGAGCTATCCGGAACAGGACACGCGCCATCTGGCGGAGCTCAAGGCCATTTTGGACGAAGAAGGCTCTACTTATGCCCAATAGGTGGGGTCGGGTGGTCTATTCTGTCGATTTTTCGTAGAATCAGGCTCTATTCCGCCTGAAACCGTACCTGGCGTGGGGTGGGTTCGAATTCTTCACGAAAGGCGCGGGTAAAGGCGCTGGGGGCCTGATACCCGACGCGACGGGCGATGTCCGCGATGGTCTGCGGGTGCTCTAGGTTAGCCTGCATTTCGGCCACGGCCCTCATGAACAGGGTGGCGGCCTCCAGCCGCAAGGCCTTGCCCTGATGCACCCCGATTTGATCCACCTTCAGATCGAACGCCGCCTGCGCCCCGGAACAGGTGATGCGATCACCATTCAAAACGTGGCGGGCGCGGGTGATATGGACCTCGGGAATGGCCTCCTCGAACCGCTGCAAGTCCTCCCAATGAATGGTCGCGAAACCGGTAACTGGGCATGGCGATCAACATGTCACCTTGGCTGTCAGACACCCGCCCATGCGCCGCGACCTGCATGCCGCTGGAGGATGTCGCCGGCCCGCCGTCCCGCAAGCACTGGGCGAGGCGATCAAACAGACGTGTCTGGATCTGGGATTCTACGCCTGCAATTCCCCCGAAAGCGCCCGAGGAGCGGGTCTAACGCACCTCGATTTCGTCTTGGTTGAACGTGAACTGGGCCGCAGTTCGATGGCCTTGACCCACTTTTTTGGTCGCCCGCAGAACATCCTTATGGCTTGAAATGATGAACAGCGTGACCGTTATCTGCTGCCGGCCGTGCGCGGCATGAAGTGCCAGGTGCAGTGCGATGGTGGCGATTGGGTGGTGAACGGGTCCAAGCATTTCATCTCGGGGGGCGAGCACGCGGATTTCTTTATCGTGTTCATTGGCACCGGTGAAGATGACACGCCCACAGGCCCCAAGAAACGCATTACGGCCTTTCTGGTCGATCGCGGCCCGCCGGGCTTTAAGTTGCGCGAGAGCTACGATTTGGCCAACCCATTGGCAAATTCCAGGGCGTCGGGCTTCAGATCGCCGATATGATTACCGAAATTGATGTTGCTGAATGGCTGACGTTGTCTGCGGCTTGGCGTCTGGATCAGGGCCTACCGGTGAACCGTGAAATCGCCTCGGCAAAGCTGTATGCGTCCGAAATGCTGGCGCGGGTGACGGACACGACCTTGCAGATTTTCGGCGGTATGAGGTTGATGGATGACATCCCGATCGAACGGTTCTGGCGTGATGCGCGGACTGAACGGATCTGGGATGGCACAGCGAAATCCAACGTCACATCATCAGCCGCGATCTGTTGCGGCCGTTGGGCGCATGAGCGGGGCGCTTTCGCGCCTGTTCCGTCCCCGCTTAATCGCCGTTGTTGGCGGCGGGGCCTGGTGTGGTCAGGTGGTGGAACAGTGCCGCAAGATGGGGTTTGACGGAGACGTCTGGCGGGTGCATCCAAAAGGTGGAAAAGGTGTCTATTCCACTAAAAAATCGCACCCTATGCCCCTGATGCGGCCTTTATCGGCATCAATCGCCACACAACGATTGAAGCGGTTCAGGTTCTGGCAGCGATGGGCGTTGGTGCCGCCGTGTGTTTCGCCAGCGGGTTCTCCGAAGCAGCAGCTGAGGATGCCCGGGCGAACGGTCTTCAGGCCGATTTGTTGGCCGCAGCGGGCAATATGCCGACCCTTGGTCCCAACTTCTATGGCTTCATCAACGCGCTTGACGGGGTACTGTTGTGGCCGGACCAGCACGGGTCCACGCGCGTGGACAAGGGCGTGGCGATCCTGACGCAAAGTTCGAATATCGCAATCAACCTGACCATGAAGGCGTGGGCCTGCCGATTGCGTACACGGTGACCTGCGGGAACATGGCGCAGGCGGGACAGGCGGATATCGCCGCCGGGTCGCGGGACGATTCGCGCAGGCTCAGTCGGCAACAGGGTCACATACCGCGTCTTTGGCTGGCGGCGGCGCGGGCGCACAGGCGTTTCTGGAGCGGTTGGGCATTCCCCGGTTAACGTCGTTACCGGCCTTTTTGGAGACCCTCAAACTGCTGCATATCACAAGGCCATNGCCGTTAAATCGCGCTGCCTCAATTTCCTGTTCTGGGGGGGCGTCTTTGGCCGCAGAGACAGCGCATGNGCGTGACGTTGTTTTCCCCCCCGCTGAATGAGAGGTGAAAAGAGGCTTTATCAATGGCTCTTGGGTCCATGTTCGCGCGCAGACCGGCGCGAATATCGCCGTGGTCGTTTGCTTGAACTGATGTCCGAGGCCACCTGTGAGCGCTTGATGGCCGGGGGCGTGGTGCCAATCCTGGGGTTGGACGAGGCGATTTTGGCCGCCGAGGCCGCTGCGAAGGCAGGGGCTTTGGCGCAGATGCTCATTTGTTTGCCGGGGGATACGCGAGAGGCGCAGATGGTGTCCGAGGCGGTTGCGAGGGCTGCCTTTGCGGCACACGGATTGGATGTTCCAACGGCTATATCAGGCTCAAATCCAGGGAATTTGCAAATAGCCTTGGCTTTCCTCTGGTGCTGAAAGGCGAAGGCATTGCCCATAAAGCTGAGGTCGGCGCGGTTGCTTTGGGGCTGACAAGCCCCCCAGAAGTGCTGGCCGCCGCAGCGAAAATGCCCACCGACAGGTTTCTGGTTGAAAAGATGATCACCGGTGGCGTTGCTGAACTGTTGGTCGGGGTGATCCAAGACCCGGCACATGGGTTCGCCTTGACACTGGCCGCGGGCGGCACCTTGACCGCGCTGCTGCAAGACAGTGTTTGCCTGCTGATTCCAGCCAGCCGTGACAGCGTATTGCAGGCTCTAACCCGTCTAAAAATGCACAAAGTTATGACTGGATACCGGGGCGCTGATGCCGCCGACATCCCGGCCACCCTAGCGGCCGTGGACGTAATCCAGGCCTATGTGCTTGCCAATGCCACCTGCGTTGAAGGCGCTGAAGTGAACCCGCTGATCTGAACCCCCACCCGCGCGGTGGCCGCAGGGGGGGTGATCCGAGAGGCCTCGCATGACTGACCCCATCAAGACCCGCATTTTGGAAATGACCCTGGATCGGCCCAAGGCGAATGCCATTGATCTGGCCACCAGCCGTATCATGGGCAAGGTGTTTGNCGNTTTCCGCAATGACCCGGATTTGCGTGTGGCAATCATCACCGGCGGCGGTGACAAATTTTTCTGCCCCGGATGGGATCTGAAGGCGGCGGCGGATGGTGATGACGTTGATGGCGACTATGGCGTTGGCGGGTTGCGGGAATTGCGAGACCTGAACAGGCCGGTGATTGCCGCCGTGAATGGCGTTGCCTGTGGTGGCGGGCTGGAGCTGGCCCTGTCCGCCGACATGATCCTGGCCGCAGATCACGCGACGTTTGCCTTGCCGAAAATCCGTTCGGGCACCGTGGCGGATGCAGCCAGCGTCAAGCTGCCCAACGCATTCCGTACCATATCGCGATGGAGCTGTTGTTGACGGGTTGCTGGTTTGATGCGGACGAGGCGCACCGCTGGGGGCTGGTGAATGAAATCGTGCCTGGCGCGGATCTGATGACCCGGACCTGGGATCTGGCGCAGGTATTGGCCAGCGGCCCGCCGTTGGTCTATGCGGCGANCAAGGACATCGTGCGCGATGTCGAGGACGCGAAATTTCAGGATGCGATGAACCGGATCACCAAACGCCAATAGCGCGCGGTCGATGTGCTGTATGCCAGCGAGGATCAGATGGAAGGGGTGCGTGCCTTTGCTGAAAAGCGTGATCCCGTCTGGCAGGGCAAGTAGCGCTGGAAGTCCGCGCTTTGGGCTGAAATAGTGTCACATATGAAACGGATTTTGATCTTTGGCTTTGGCTATTCGGCCCGTGCGCTGGCGGATGTTCTGCGTGCGGATGGTTGGGAGGTGCGCGGCACCACGCGTAGCGGTGGCGATGATGCAATTCAGTGGCCCGGCACCGACATGGCGCCGCATCTGGATTGGGCCGATCATCTGTTGATCTCAATCGCGCCGAACGTCGAAGGTGATCCAGTTTTGAATGCCNTGCGNGATCAGATCGCAGCAACGGCGTTTGATTGGGTCGGATACCTGTCGACCACCGGCGTTTATGGTGACCATCAGGGCGGTTGGGTTGACGAGGACACGCCGCTGAACCCGGCCACCACGCGCGGCCATCAACGGGTTGCGGCCGAAGCGGCCTGGCAGGGCTTGGACCTGCCGCTGCATATNTTTCGACTGGCCGGGATCTATGGTCCGGGGCGCGGGCCTTTTGCCAAGGTGCGCGCGGGCACGGCACGCCGGATCATCAAGGAAAACCAGGTGTTTTCACGCATCCACGTGGATGACATTGCCCAAACAGTTGCCGCGTCGATTGCGCGACCTGACCCCGGCGCGATCTATAACGTCTGTGATGATGAAGCCGCNCCGCCCGAAGATGTTCTGAGCTTTGCCGCCGACCTTCTGGGCCTGCCTCTGCCTCCGGATGAGAAATACGCNACCGCCGACATGTCACCCATGGCGCGCAGTTTTTATGCCGAGAGCAAGCGCGTGCGCAACGACCGGATCAAGCGGGATCTGGGGGTGCAGTTGCGCTTCCCGACCTATCGAGCCGGGCTGCGCGATCTGTTGACGGCCGAGGATTAGCCGTCCGAAGGCACCGAGGAGCCGCTGGCCACTGCAACGCCAAGGGCGATCAACAGCATGATCGGGACAAGGATACCGTGGCTGGAGCTGGCGGATGCTTCTTCGATGATGACTGTCGGTTCAACAATCGGATCAGTCAGAGCACCGGCAAAAGCCGAGGTTGCGGTCAGAGTAAGAGCACCTGCAAGGATAAGGTTTTTCATTTTTTACTGCCTTTGTTTGTTTAACTGAGNCGCTTATGTCTGGATCGTATGNCTGTCCAGATTTCAGCCAAGTCAGGCGGAGTATTTGTCTGATACTGTTGCGCGACCGCGTCAGGCGCGGCGGTTTTCCAACTTGGCGACCCCCAGAACGTCCAAAACCTTCGCCTCGATATCCGCCGCGTTCAGCTTGGCATCCGCATACATGGCATCAGGGCTGGCGTGGTCGATGAACGTGTCAGGCAGGGTCATCGAGCGGAACTTCAACCCGTTGTCGAACACGCCTTCGTTGGCCAGCAGTTGCGCGACATGGCTGCCGAACCCGCCAATCGCGCCTTCTTCGATGGTGATCAGCGCTTCGTGATCCGCCGCCAGGGTCAGGATCATGTCGCGGTCCAGCGGCTTGGCGAAACGTGCGTCGGCAATTGTGGGGGTGATGCCTTTGGCGGCCAGGCTGTCGGCGGCCTTTTCGACCTCGGACAGGCGGGTGCCGAAGGACAGGATCGCGACGCGTGCGCCTGCCTGGATCATCCGGCCTTTGCCGATTTCCAGCACCTCGCCACGGTCCGGCAGGTCCACGCCCACGCCTTCGCCGCGCGGGTATCGGAACGCCGATGGGCGGTCGTTGATGGAATGCGCGGTGGCGACCATATGCATCAGCTCGGCCTCGTCCGCCGCAGCCATGACCACCATGTCGGGCAGGTTGGCCATGAATGTGATGTCAAAACTGCCCGCATGTGTCGCGCCATCGGCGCCGACCAGACCGGCGCGATCAATGGCAAAACGGACCGGCAGGCGTTGCACGGCCACGTCATGCACAACCTGATCATAGCCGCGTTGCAGGAACGTCGAATACATGGCGCAAAAGGGTTTCATGCCGCCCGCCGCCAGCGCAGCCGCGAAGGTCACACCGTGTTGTTCGGCAATGCCCACGTCAAACGTGCGCGACGGGTATCGGTCCAACATCTGGCCCAGCCCGGTGCCATCGGGCATGGCGGCGGTGACGGCGCAGACCTTGTCGTCCTCGGTGGCCAGATCGACCAGCGCCTTGCCGAATACGGAGGTATAGCTGGGCGCGTTTGACGGGGATTTGTGCTGTTTGCCGGTGGGCACATCGAACCGCGCGGTGGCGTGGCCCCGGTCATTCGCGCTTTCGGCGGGGTGGTATCCCTTGCCCTTCTTGGTGATCACGTGGATCAGCATCGGACCCGTGGCGCGATCATGCACGGTGCGCAGGATCGACAACAGTTGCTCCATGTCGTGGCCATCAATCGGCCCGACATAGGAAAAGCCCAGTTCTTCGAACAGGGTGCCGCCAACGGTCATGCCTTTCAGCATTTCCTTGGCCCGGCGTGCGCCTTCCTGGAATGGTTCGGGCAACAGGCTGACCGCGCCCTTGGCGGCGGCACGGAATTCCTGGAACGGCTCGCCCGCATAAAGACGCGACAGATAAGACGACAGNGCGCCAGTCGGCGGTGCAATTGACATGTCATTGTCGTTCAGGATGACGAACAGGCGTTTGCCCAGGTGGCCCGCGTTATTCATCGCCTCGAATGCCATGCCTGCCGACATCGACCCATCGCCGATCACCGCAATCGCGTCGCCAATGCCGTGTTCCGGCGCGCCGCCCAGATCGCGCGCAACGGCAAAGCCCAAAGCGGCCGAAATCGAGGTCGAGCTGTGCCCGGCGCCGAACGGATCAAACGGGCTTTCGCTGCGTTTGGTAAAGCCGGACAACCCGGTCGCCTGACGCAAGGTGCGGATGCGGTCGCGCCGCCCGGTCAGGATCTTGTGCGGGTAACATTGGTGACCCACGTCCCAGATCAACCGGTCGCGCGGCGTGTCGAAAATCGCGTGCAGCGCGACGGTCAGCTCGACGACCCCCAGCCCCGCGCCCAGGTGCCCGCCAGTTTCCGACACGGCGGAAATCGTTTCGGCCCGTACCTCGTGGGCCAGCTGTTCCAGCTCGGAATCAGACAGCGCCTTCATGTCGGCGGGAACCGTTACGCGGTCCAGGATCGGGGTGGCGGGTCGGTCGGACATGCGTCCTCCAAGGGTTATTTGTCTCGGGAAATAACGAACTCGGCCGCTTCCCGCAAGGTATCGGCAGCCTGACCATAGGGGGCCAAAGCGTCACAGGCATCGTCCACCAGGGCGCGTGCGCGGCTTTTCGCGCCCGTAAGCCCCAGCAGCGACACAAAGGTCGCCTTGCCAGCGTCGGCGTCTTTGCCCACCGCCTTGCCGGTGGTGGCCGCATCGCCTTCGACATCCAGGATGTCATCAGCGATCTGAAACGCCAGCCCCAGCGCGGTCGCATATGTGCGCATCGGGGCTGTGTCAGCACCTGCCAGCATCGCGCCCGCCTCGGCGCTCCAGCGGATCAGGGCGCCGGTTTTACCTGCTTGCAGTTCGGTGATTTCGGGCAGGGTCAGGGGGTGGTCGGCGGTTTCGGCGGCAATGTCCAAGGCTTGGCCATGCACCATGCCCTCTTGCCCAGCCGCGCGCGCCAAGGACGCGGCCAAGGCCACGCGCGCGTCGCCCACCGCGTCATTGGTGATCAGCTCAAACGCCAAGGATTGCAGCGCGTCGCCAACCAAAACGGCAGTGGCTTGGTCCCATTTTACATGCACGGTCGGCAGGCCGCGGCGCAGGTCATCATCGTCCATGCAGGGCAGGTCGTCATGCACCAGGCTATAGGCATGGATCGCCTCAATCGCGGCGGCGGGCCAGATCGACACGCTGTCATCCACGCCATGCAGACGCGCGCATTCCATCACCAGAAAGGCGCGCAATCCCTTGCCGCCCCCGGTCGCATATCGCATCGCCGCGTCCAGCGCACCATCGGCATGGATCGCCCCATGCAGACAGGCCCGCGCGGCGTCGGAGGTCTGGGTCAGTCGCTGGGTGAACATTACATGCCTTCGACAGGCGTGGTGCCGGTGGGGGTGCCGCTTGCGTCCAACGTGATCGCGGCGACCTTTTCTTCGGCTTCCTTCAGCGTCTTTTCGCACCGTGCCTTCAGGGCCGCGCCGCGTTCATACAGCTTGATCGAATCTTCCAGCGCAACATCGCCGCGCTCCAGCTGCCCCACGACGCCTTCCAGCTCGCGCATCGCTTCTTCGAAACTCATCTCTTCCACAGGCTTGCCGCTCATTCGCCGCGCTCCATCATGACGTCCACGTAAGCTTCGACACTGTCCGCCAAAGCCTCCAGATCATAGCCCCCTTCCAGCGAGGAAACCACCCGCCCGTCGCAGCATTCATCCGCCAAATCGCAAATCCGGTGCGCCAGCCAGGAAAAGTCCAGCGTGTCCCAATGAAGACCCGCCAGCGGGTCGCGCGAATGGGCGTCAAACCCGGCGGACACAAGGATCAGATCGGGGTCGTAATCCCGCAAGGCCGGAAACACCTCGTGATCATAGGCCTCGCGCATGACCTCGCCGCCGGTGCCTTCTTCCAGCGGGATATTCAGGATCTGCCCGAACGCGCCTTTCTGGTGCCGCCCACCGCTGCCCGGAAACAGCGGCATTTGATGGCTGGACGCGAATTTCACCCGGCTTTCGTGCCACAACACATCCTGCGTGCCATTGCCGTGGTGCACGTCGAAATCAATTACCGCAACGCGCATCAGATCGTGTGCGTCGGCGGCATGGATCGCGGCAATCGCCACGGTGGAAAACAAACAGAACCCCATCGGTTTCGCCTTTTCGGCGTGGTGACCGGGCGGGCGGCAGGCGACGAATGCGTTCTGCGCGTCGCCTGCCATCACCGTATCGACGGCGGCAACGCAGCCTCCGACGGCGCGGCGCGCGGCCTCGAATGATCCGGGCGACATTGACGTGTCGCCATCCAAATGGGTCAATCCCGTGGTCGGGCAGGCGGCTTCGATCCGGTCATAATAGACCTTGGAATGACCTTTGCGGATTTGTTCCAGCGTGCCCAGGGGTGCCTTGTGTCGTTGCAAGGCGTTAAAGGCCGGCGCGGCCAAGGCGGCCTCGATGGCCTGCAATCGTGCCACCTGTTCAGGGTGGCCGGTGGGGGTCAGGTGGTTCTGGCAGGCGGGGTGGGTAAACAGGGCTGTTGTCATGGCCGGACGGTATGGGAATACTGAACCNACAACAAATGATTGAGATCAACATGCGTTTTTTTATTCTTTTTGCCTTCGCGGCAAGCCCTGTCATTGCGCAGGATTATCGCACTGAAATCATCGCTGACCTGAATGGAGATGGCATGCCCGACCGGGCCGAACTGGTCGAAATCCCCNAGGGCGGTGACGCCACGCTGAACATCTATGACGGCGGCACGCGCCTGGTGGTCAACGCACCTGCGCTGGTCTGGGTCGGCGGCGCGGGGCAGCAGCCGGAACTGACGATCACCGACCACGGCTCGCTACAGGTCCACGCGATGAACATCTCTATCGGCCGCAACAAATGGCACGAGGTTCTGACCATCGCCTTTCGCCANGGCCAGTACAAAGTCGCTGGCTATACNTANTCCTGGTACGACGGGCTGAATATGGACGATCAGGGCGAATGCGATGTGAACCTGTTGACCGGCAAGGGTATCCTGTCNTTGGGCATGGATTGGACCAAATCCACCTTCACCACCAAAACTCGCGCCATGCCGGTGCAGGAATGGCCGCGCGAGGTGCTGAAGGACTGTCGGATCGGTCGGAACTGACTGCCATTTCCTCTTGCCAGAAATATCCCGGGGTCCGGGGCTGGCCCCGGCCCTGCGCCATCTGATTACTCTGCCAGCTTATTCTGGCGCCANCATGTATCCCGCACCCCGTACGGTTTGCAGATACCGNGGCTGTTTCGGGTCTGCCTCGATCTTTTTGCGCAAACGGGTGATCTGAACGTCCACCGCACGTTCCTGAGCGTTGCCACCGTCCTGCGGGCCACCACGGCCCAGCTTTTCAACCAGATCGCCGCGCGTGACGGGTTCACCGGGCGTCGCGGCAAAGATCTTCATCAACTGGTTTTCCGTGGCCGTCAGCCGGACCAGATCCTCGCCCTGCCACAGTTCGCCCCGTTCCACGTCATATCGTGCGGGGCCCAGTTGCAGCAGCTTGGGCGCCAGATCGGCAACCACTTGCGGCACGCGACGCAGGATCGCATTAATGCGCAGCAACAGTTCCTTGGGTTCAAACGGTTTGGCCAGATAATCGTCTGCCCCGGCCTCAAGCCCGGCAATACGATCTTCGGTTTCGCCCTTGGCGGTCAGCAACAGGATCGGCGTAGCGATTTTCTGGCGCAGGGCCCGTGTCAGGCTGATCCCGTCTTCGCCCGGCATCATCACGTCCATGACGATCAGGTCAAATTCCAGCCCGTCCAACAGGCGCCTTGCGTGCGCCGCGTCGCGCGCTGATGACACCCAGAACCCGTTGCGGATCAGAAATTTCTGCAACAGCCCGCGAATGCGTTCATCGTCATCGACGATCAACAGGTGGGTGTCGGCTCCGTCACTCATGTCCTGCGTCCTTGATCCGGTTGAAATAGCGGCGCAGTTCGGGGTCCATCATGGCCTCCAGCACCGCACGGAACCCTTGTACCGCTTCTGGCCCGGCTTCGCGATAAGCTGCGCGCATCCGTTCGCGTTGCGCGTCCGACAGGGCACGTTCCAGCGTCTCGCCAGTCTCGGTCAGGTGCAAGTTCCGTTCACGTTTGTCGCGCGTACCGACACGGCTTTCCACCAGACCGTCTTCGATCAGCGTGCGCAACACGCGGTTCAGGCTCTGCTTTGTGACGCCCAGAATGTTTAACAGATTGTTGACCGTGGTGCCGGGGCTACGCGAGATGAAATGCACCGCGCGGTGATGNGCGCGCCCATAGCCCTGTTCATCCAGAATGCGATCAGGATCGGCGGTGAAACCACGATAGGCAAAGAACATCGTCTCGATGCCTTTTCGCAGCTGCTCGTCCGTCAGGAACAAAAGCTCCTGTCCCCCAGGGGCACGCCCGTCATTCATCCGCTTTCCGATCACGTTTCATGTTTCAACTTTGGATTTTATGTCAGTCTTGTTGACTTTCCAAGAATCAATTGGTAGCGATTTGCAGTTTTCGCGCAATATTGTGTCCGATGCGGACCNGATCGGCGCAATAAATGCAAAGCTGACCGTATGGTCAAGTACAGAAAGGAACGGACCCATGAGCGGATTTGATGATCGCGACGGTAAAATCTGGATGGATGGCAAGCTGGTCGAATGGCGCGATGCCAAGGTCCATGTCCTGACGCACGCCCTGCATTATGCATCTTCCGTGTTCGAAGGCGAACGCTGCTATGACGGCAAAATCTTTCTGTCGCGCAAGCACTCCGAACGCCTGTTGAAGTCGGGCGAGCTGATCGACATGGAAATCCCCTGGACCGTCGACCAGATCGAAGAGGCCAAGCGCGCCGTGCTGGACGCCAACGGGCTGACCAACGCCTATGTGCGCCCGATCGCGTGGCGTGGGGTCGGTGAAGACATGGGNGTCGCGTCCGCGCGCAACCCGGTTCGTCTGGCCGTGGCCGCGTGGGAATGGGGCAACTATTACGGTGACGCCAAGATGAAAGGCGCCAAGCTGGACATCGCCAAGTGGAAGCGCCCGTCGCCCGAAACCATCCCGACCGCCGCCAAGGCCGCTGGCTTGTATATGATCTGCACCATCTCGAAACATGCGGCCGAGGCCAAGGGCTGTTCCGACGCCATGTTCCTGGATTATCGCGGCTATGTCGCCGAGGCGACCGGGGCGAACATCTTCTTCGTCAAAGGCGGTGAAGTGCACACGCCGCTGCCCGACGCGATCCTGAATGGCCTGACCCGTCAGACCGTTATCGGCATGCTGAACGACCGCGGTATAACCGTGCACGAACGCCACATCATGCCCGATGAACTGGCCGATTTCGAACAATGCTGGCTGACCGGGTCAGCCGCCGAAGTCACCCCCGTGGGCCAGATCGGCGACTATATGTTCGAAGTCGGCGCGCTGTGCCGCGAAATGTCTGAGGCTTACGAAAAACTGGTCCGTGCCTANGGCGATTTCCNTGGCGCGTTAACCACACCTGAACNTTGCGGCCCTATCCTTGGCCTGTAGCTGAGGATAGGAACCCCGCAATGGTTGCCGCACAACGCAATGTTATGCACCTGATGATGGTCATCGCTTTGGTGACGCTGCCGACTGCAGTGGCGCTGACCTATTATATTTGGTCAAACGACCCGACCACGCGCCCGCTGGGCATCACACAGCAAAGCCTGGATGCGTTTGAACGTAACGGGCGCCCGGCGTTCGAAATCGTGGCTCATATCTCCTATGATCCGCGGTATTCCCAGGGCATGGATCGCGCCGAACTGGCCCGCAGTTTCACCAATGTGTTCCGTTCGAAGGGGGTGCATATGCGGGTGGCTTTTACCGATACCGGTGGGGCGGGCACCTGGGTGACCTATCAGATCGGTCCATCCACTATCGGGCCTTACGCGCTGTCCGATGCCTCGGAAGGGGTCAGTGCGGCGGTCGAAGCCTATCGCATGACCGTACCAACCCCGGCCGAGTAGGCGGCAAAAGGAAAGGATCGACCCTTGTGGACCGATCCTTCCGTCTTTTATTCATCTTTCAAAGGGCTTAGCGCGTGCCGGGCAGAATATGCTCGGACGGACGCGGCGTGGTTGCCGTTTCCGCGGGCAGGCTGGGAACCGTCACGGCCGGAACCGGCCCGGTCAGGCTGCCCAAGAAAGCCACGATCTGGCCGGTTTCAGTGTCCGACNGTTCTTCACCCAACTGGCTTTCGNCCATGATCTGCACGGCGACTTTCAGGTCCCAAACCTTGCCCGAATGGAAATNGGGCGCGGTTTCGGTGATGTTGCGCAGGGGAGACGCCCGGAAGACATATTCGTCATCTGCGGTTTCAGTCACGGCAAAGCGGCCCTTGTCGCCTTCGGGCAGAATATCACCGCCGGGCTTTTCGATCAGGCCGAACGGGTAACAGCCATGGCCACCGACGTTCACGCCCGAATGGCAGCTGACGCAACCCTTGTCGATGAACAGCCCCAGACCTGCCAGCTGTTCCGCATCCAGCGCGGCGTCATCGCCGTTCAGTCAGGCATCAAACGGTGCCGGGGTCAGCGGTCGCCTCAAAGGCTTCGATTGCTTTGGCCATTTCGACCCCAGCCTGCATCGGGCCTTTGGCTTGATCCGCCAGGTCGGCGGCGCGGCCATCCCAGAATTGCGCTTCGTTCAGAACCGCGTTCAGGACCGTCGGCGAATTGCGTGGCTCTTTTTGCCACCCGTGACCGATCGACGTTTCCAGGTTGTCATCGCCCCCGGTGGTCAGGTTATGGCAGGAATAACAGCTGAACACGCCCGAGGCGGACAGGCGGGGATCGAAGAACAGCATCTTGCCCAGTTCGATCTTGGTCGGAGTGATCGGGTTTCCCGCCACCGCCGGCACGGTCGAAGGCAGGGCCTTGAACAGATCCAACGCATCGTCGCGCATGTCATCGGCCAGGGCCGGCGCGGCCAAGGCGGTAGAAATCATCAGAGTAGAGATAATGTGCCTCATAGCAGCCGTTTGTTATTTGGAAGCATTCTAATTATCGCCCAGCTCAGCTTTGATTTAGAACAAGTCTAGAAACCTGATCCAGATCAACTCCGACCCGATGATGCAGATCATTTTGGCTGTTTCTCCAACTGGGCAAGGGCCCAGCGGGCCGCATCTGCCAGAACGGGGTCGGGATCAAGGGTCAGAGGCCCTGCAAATTCTGCAAGGCTGATCTGCCCTGAGTTGCCAATGGCATACATGATGTTGCGCAAAAACCTGTTCCGGCCCAACCGTTTCACCGGGCTGCCAGAGAATCGTGCGCGAAAGGCCGCATCGTCCAGGCCCGCGAAGTCCGCCAGCGGTGGGGTCAAAAGGTCCTCGCGCGCAGTGTATCGCAGCTCGTGAGCCTCGACGGCGAATTTGTTCCACGGGCAGGCGGACAGGCAGTCGTCGCAGCCATAGATGTGGTTGCCCAGCAGGGGCCGCAGGTCTTCGTCCACGGCGCCTTGGTGTTCGATGGTCAGATAGGAAATGCAGCGCCGGGCATCCAGTTGGAACGGCGCGGGGAAGGCGTCCGTCGGGCAGGCGTCCAGGCAGGCAGTGCAACTGCCACAGTTTTCACGCCCGGGGGCATCGACGGGCAGTTCCAGCGTAGTGAAAATCGCACCCAGAAAGAACCAGCTTCCCAGTTCGCGCGACAACAGGTTCGTATGCTTGCCCTGCCAACCCAGCCCGGCCGCTGCGGCCAGAGGTTTTTCCATCACCGGGGCCGTGTCGACGAAGACCTTGATCTCGCCACCGAAGGTTTCAATCATCCAGCGCCCGACCCGTTTCAGCCGCTTTTTCACGATATCATGATAGTCGCGATTTTGGGCATANACNCTGATCGCGCCGCGGTCTTTCATCGCCATCACGGCCATGGGATCGTGGTCGGGCGTATAGGGTTCGGCCAGCATGATGANCGACTTTGCCTCGGGCCACAGGGCGGCGGGATTGCCGCGCCACTGCATGCGTTCGCCCATCCAGCCCATATCGCCGTGTTTGCCTTCGGCCACGAATTGCTCCAGCCGTGCGGCGATGTCGGGCACGCTGTCAGGGCGGCAGACACCGGCCTGCGCAAAACCTTCTTCCAGGGCTTTTTCGACGATACGCGCTTTGGCGTCCGCGCTCAAAAATCCAGGTCCGCGTAGTGGGCGGGGGGCGGAAATCCGGGCACCTGATCGGCCAGGATCGACCGAAAGGCCGGGCGTGATTTAATCTTGGAATACCATTCGCGCACGTTTTCGTTCCGGTTCCAATCGACGTCAGAGATGTAATCCAGCGATGACAGATGCGCGGCGGCGGCGAAATCGGCCAGGGTCATCTGATCGCCCGCCAACCAGCGGCGCAGATCCAACAACCAGCCCATGTAATCCAGGTGGTACTTGATCGCCTTGGCCCCGGCTTTGACGGATTTCGAATCCGGGTATCCGGCGCCCATGACCTTTTTGTTGACCCGTTCGTACAGAAGTTTTGACGTCACCTCGTGATGGAATTTGTCATCAAACCAGGTGACCAGACGACGGACTTCGAACCGGCCCTCGGCATCCGTTGGCATCAGCGACGGCGTCGGGTGGCGTTCTTCGATATATTCGCAGATCGCCGCACTTTCGGTCAGGGTTTTGCCGTCCATCTTCAGGATCGGCACCTTGCCCGCCGGGTTGCGGCGCAGAAACTCCGCACCTTTTTCCCAGTATCGTTCCTCGACCAGCTCGACCTCCAGCTTCTTTTCGGCCAGCGACAGGCGGACCTTGCGGCAAAAGGGGGACAGGGGGACGTGAAACAGACGGTTCATGGCTCAATCGGAAATAGTGCGGTTCGCAACCGTATTGCCGCACAAGGGCCGCGGGATCAATCCTCGAAACAGCGCGACCGTCCATCACGGCGGATCGTTGCAGCCCCGTCGCGGATGCTGGCGGCGCGCCGTTGCACGAATTTTGACGGGCGCGAGGCCGATCNGCCCTTGGGATCAGGCAGGATCGCGGCAAGGCGTGCGGCCTGGANGGCGCTCAGGTNTTCGGGGCCCACGCCGAAATAATGCCGTGCGGCGGCCTCTACCCCAAACACGCCTTCGTCGAACTCGGCGACATTCAGATACACCTCGATGATGCGCCGTTTGGTCCAAACCAATTCCATGGCCGGGGTGATCATTGCCTCAAGCGCTTTGCGCAGCCAGCTGCGGCCATGCCACAAATAGGTGTTTTTCACCACCTGCTGGCTGATGGTGGATGCCCCGCGCCCTGCGCCGCTTTCGATCGCGTCGCGGATGGCGCCCATGTCAAAGCCCCAGTGGTCGCAGAAATTCGCGTCCTCGGCGGCAACGGCAGATCGGGCCATGACCGGCGCGATGTCGTCCAGCGGCACCCAGTGGAAATCGACGCCACCCAACCGGTTGCGTTCCTGCGCCATGTACGGCGTGGTCCAGGGATCGACGAAAACATAGGCGCTGATGGCCAGGGCAAAGATACCGATCGCCAACAGGGTCGCGCGGCGCAGCTGGCGCAACAGCCAACGGGCCGGGCGAACCTTGCGGTCCTCGGATCTGGTCTTGCGCGTCTTGGCGGGTTTCTTTTTTGCTGCTTTTGCCACGGGGTTACTGACCATGCCCGCAGGGGCGCGGTCAAGCGGCGGCGACAAAAGTCCTGTGCGCCTGTGTCTGCAAATGCGCAACATAATCGGCCTGGGACCAGCTGCGTTCTTGTGTCAGCATTTCCCAATTACGCACCGACAGCATNGCCCAGAACAGATCGGTCGCCGTGTCCTCGTCCCAGGGATCGGCCAGTTGGCCGTCCTGCGCCAGGTGCTGAATGGCCGCGGCGCATCCGTCGCGCACCGCGCCCATGCGTTCGTCCCAAGCAGCACGCGCGGCGGGGTCTTTACGCGCGTCCCACAGCACATTGGCCAAGGCGTGAATGCGCGGTGCGTGGTCGCCCCAAAAGACGATGAACGCGTCGATCCGCGCCACGCCCGTGGCCGCGTTGCGGCTGGGTTCCAATGCGGCCTCGACGCCCGAGGCATCGTCGTTGTGGCGCATGGCGGCAACCAACAGATCGGCGCGATTGTCGAAATGCAAATACACCGCCTGGCGCGACACGCCTGCGGCCTTGGCAATATCGGACATGCGCGCNGGGCGGCCTGCCGTCAGCAAATCACAGGTGGCAATCAGGATGCGGTTGCGGGTGGTTTGGGAATCACTTGACATGNTGACAAGCTATCCATTATTGACGCGGTGTCAACTTGACACNGTGTAAAGCAANTAGGAGACGACCATGAAACTTATCATTTTCGGCGCCACCGGGACGGTCGGGCGCCATGTCACACGCGAAGCNATCGAGGCCGGGCACGAGGTCACGACCTTCTCNCGNTCTGGCGCACAGGTGGCGGAGGCCGCGAAATCCCTGCGCGGCGACGTGTTGAACCTGGGCGATGTGCGCTATGCGATGCGCGGCCATGACGCGGTGATTTGCGTGCTGGGGGCGGGGCGAAAGGGCGGCGTGCGTGCGCGCGGCACCGCCAACATCATCGCCGCAATGCAACAGAACGGCGTACAACGCCTGATCTGTCAGTCTACGCTGGGCGCCGGGGACAGCCGTGCCAACCTGAATTTCCTGTGGAAATACATCATGTTCGGCATGTTGCTGCGCCCGGCCTATGCGGACCATCAAGAACAGGAGGCGCACGTGCGCAACAGCGGTCTGGACTGGACCATTGTGCGCCCGGGGGCTTTCACCGATGGGCCCAGAACTGGCGATTATCGGGTTGGATTCCCATCGACGGCCCGCGATCTGGCGCTTAAAATTTCACGCGCTGACATTGCGCATTTCATGATGACAATCCTGACGGATCGCGCCTGTTTCGGCAAAACGCCGGGCCTGTCCTATTGAAGGGAAACGGGGCGGCGCATCGCTGCACCGCCCCGTCCGATCTGTTGTGATCCGGGCTTATTCGGCCGGGATCGCGTCTTCTTCGATGCTCAAGGGGGCCTTGAGGTGAACCAGCATTTCCGTCGGGCAGACCTGAAGGAAATTGGCCTTTTCGATGTCCCAATGCTGCAAGATTTCGGCGGCCTTGGCCGACCCGGTTTCCACGAGATGTTGTTCGACCAGCCCCTTCAGCTCGGCCTCCCAGTGGTCGACGCTGACCGCACAGGTGACAAGTGTTTCGAGGTTCATGAAATCCTCGGCGACGCCATCGGGGTCGTACAGATACGCCATGCCGCCGGTCATGCCCGCGCCAAAGTTTGCACCGATTGATCCCAGGATCACGGCCACACCGCCGGTCATGTATTCACACCCGTTGGTGCCGCAGCCTTCGATCACCACAGATGCGCCCGAATTGCGCACGGCGAACCGTTCACCGGCCCGGCCCGCAGCGAACAGGAAGCCATCGGTGGCGCCATACAACACCGTGTTGCCGATGATCGTGTTTTCGCTGGCAACCAGGGGCGATGCCATCGGCGGGCGTACCACAACGGTGCCGCCCGACAGGCCCTTGCCGACATAGTCGTTCGCGTCGCCGCTGACTTCGATCTTCAGGCCCGGCGCGGCAAAGGCGCCCAGCGACTGACCCGCGCTGCCGCTCAGCTTCACCGTCAGGTGATCGCGTTGCAGCGTGTTGCGCATGCCAAAGTTCTTGACGATATGGCTGGACACCCGCGTGCCCACGGTGCGGTGCGTGTTCTGCACGGCATAGGACAGCTGCATTTTTTCGCCGTCTTCCAGGAAGCGATGCGCATCGCGCACGATTTCCGCGTCCAGCGTGTCNGGCACCACATTGCGCGGCTTGTACCGGTCATAGGTGATCTTTTCGGCACCATCGACCAGCAACAAAAGCGGGTTCAGGTCCAGATCATCCAGATGGGCGGACCCCCGGCTGACCTGGCTGAGCAGATCGGCGCGACCGATCACGTCATCCAGACTGCGCGCCCCGATTCGGGCCAGGATTTCGCGGACTTCCTGGGCATAGAAGGTGATCAGGTTCACCACCTTGTCGGCGGTGCCTTCGAACTTGTCGCGCAGGCTTTCGTCCTGGGTACAGACGCCGACAGGGCAGGTGTTGGACTGACACTGACGCACCATGATGCAGCCCATGGCGATCAGTGCGGCGGTGCCGATGCCGTATTCTTCGGCCCCCATCATTGCGGCCATGACAATGTCGCGCCCGGTGCGCAGGCCCCCATCGGTGCGCAGCGTCACACGGTCGCGCAGGTTGTTCATCGCCAAGACCTGATGCGCCTCGGTCAGACCCATTTCCCAGGGCAGACCGGCGAACTTGATCGAGGTCGCAGGNGANGCCCCCGTGCCACCATTGTGGCCCGAGATCAGGATGATATCCGCCTTGGCCTTGGCCACACCGGCGGCGATTGTGCCCACACCGGACGACGCCACCAGTTTCACCGTCACCTTACAGCGCGGGTTGATCTGTTTCAGATCGTAAATCAGCTGCGCCAGATCCTCGATTGAATAGATATCGTGGTGCGGCGGCGGTGAGATCAGGGTCACGCCTTTGGTCGAATGNCGCAGCTTGGCGATCAGGTCGGTGACCTTCATGCCGGGCAGCTGGCCGCCTTCGCCGGGCTTGGCACCCTGGGCGACTTTGATTTCCAATTCCTCGCAATGCAGCAAGTATTCCGCCGTCACGCCAAAGCGGCCTGATGCCACTTGTTTGATCTTGGCCGACGCATTGTCGCCATTGGGTTCGGGTGTGAAATCATCCGGGCTTTCGCCGCCTTCGCCTGAGTCCGATTTCGCACCGATGCGGTTCATCGCAATCGACAGTGTGCGGTGCGCTTCGGGCGACAAGGCCCCCAGCGACATGCCGGGTGTGACGAACCGCTTGCGGATTGCGGTGATGCTTTCGACCTCTTCGATCGGCACGGGTTTGCCCAGCGGTTTGATATCCAGCAGGTCACGCAGATGGATCGGCGGGTTCGATTGCATACGCGCCGAATACTGCTTCCACATCTCATAGGACGCGCGGTCGCAGGCGTTCTGCAACAGGTGCATGGTCTGGGCTTCCCAGGCGTGGGTTTCGCCCGATCGGCGCGCCTTGTAGAACCCGCCAACCGGGAGAACCCGGTTGCCATGGCCGAAACCGGCGGCGTGCACGGCCTCCAGTTTCTTCTGGATACCACCGACACCGATGCCGGAAATCCGGCTGGTCATGCCGGGGAAATATTCGGCAACCATGGCGCGGCTCAGCCCCACAGCTTCGAAATTCAGACCACCGCGATAGGACGAAATCACCGAAATCCCCATCTTGGCCATGATCTTCAACAGGCCCTGATCGATAGCGTCGCGATACCGGCGCGTGGCTTCGGTCAGGCTACTGTCCAGCAACCCGCGTTCGATGCGATCGGCAAGCGAATCTTCGGCCAGATAGGCGTTCACGACGGTGGCACCACAGCCCACCAGAACCGCAAAGTAATGCGGATCAATGCACTCGGCGGATTGTACGTTCAGCGACGTGAAGGTGCGCAGCCCCTTGCGGGTCAACCAGGTGTGCACGGCCGATGTCGCCAGGATCATCGGCATGGCAACGCGGGCTTCGCCCAGATCACGATCGGTCAGCACCAGGTGACCGGCGCCTGAGCGCACGGCGTCTTCGGCCTCGGCCCGGATGCGGGTCAGGGCAGCGGACAGGGCGCCATCGTCGCCATCCGCGTCAAAGGTACAGTCGATGCGCACCATCGGCGCGTTGAAGCCTTCGATCAGCTTGTCAAACTGCGCATTGCCGACAAACGGGCTGTCCAGCACCAGGATTTCGGTCTGCGAGGAGCTTTCCTCCAACACGTTTTTCAGATTGCCGAACCGGGTCTTCAGCGACATGACGCGATATTCGCGCAAGCTGTCGATCGGCGGGTTGGTCACCTGGCTAAAATTCTGGCGGAAGAAATGGGACAGCGGACGGTATTTCGTCGACAGCACCGCGCTGGGCGTGTCATCGCCCATCGAGGCCAGCGTTTCCTTGCCGTCTTCGGCCATCGGCGCCAGGATCTGTTCCAGTTCTTCCAGCGTATAGCCGGCGGCGATCTGGCGGCGACGCAGGTCATCGCCGCTGTGCAGCGCGACCTCTGTGACCGAGGCCAGACCTTCGTCCAACTCTTTGATCTTGCCGACCCATTCGCCGAACGGGCGGGCACCGGCCAGTTTGTCCTTGATTTCAGTGTCGTGGAACAGCGCGCCTTCTTTCATGTCCACAGCCAGCAACTGACCCGGACCCAAAGCGCCTTTTTCTACCACGGTGGCCTCATCGGTCGGGACCATCCCGGCCTCGGACCCAGCAATGACCAGACCGTCGCCGGTCACGACATAACGCATCGGGCGCAAGCCGTTGCGATCCAGCCCGGCGCAGACCCAGCGCCCGTCGGTCATGGCCAGGGCGGCGGGGCCATCCCAGGGTTCCATGACGCTGTTGCAGTAGGAATACATGTCGATCCAGGCCTGCGGCAGTTCCACCGCCTGTTTCGACCAGCTTTCGGGGATCAGCATGGTTTTCGCCATGGGCGCCGAGCGGCCTGCGCGCACCAGAACCTCGAACACCCCGTCCAGCGCGGCGCTGTCCGACGACCCATTTGACACGATCGGTTTAATGTCTTCGGCATAGTCGCCAAAGGACGCCGAGGCCATGCGGATCTCGTGCGATTTCATCCAGTTCAGGTTGCCCTTCAGCGTGTTGATTTCGCCGTTGTGGGCCAACATGCGGAACGGTTGCGCCAGCCACCATTGCGGGAAAGTGTTGGTCGAATAGCGCTGGTGATAGATCGCAAAGGCGCTTTCGAATCGGTCGTCCATCAGGTCGGGATAGAAAACCGCCACCTGTTCGGCCAGCATCATGCCCTTATAGATGATCGACCGGCACGACAGCGACGCGATATACAGGCTGGGCACCTGCGCGGCGGCGGCGGCTTTTTCAATCCGGCGGCGGATGACATACAGCTCGCGTTCGAACGTGTCTTCGTCCACGCCCTTCGAGTTCGAAATCAGGATTTGTTCGATCTCGGGCCGGGTCGCGTTGGCCTTTTCGCCCAGACAGTCGATGTTCACGGGCACGTGGCGCCAGCCATAGATGTAATAGCCCATGCGCAGCACTTCGGCTTCGACAATGGTGCGACAGGTTTCTTGCGCGCCGAAATCGGTGCGGGGCAGGAACACCTGACCAACGGCCACCAGTTCATTCAGCCGGGGTTCGTGACCCGTGCGCTTGATCTGGTCATAGAAGAAATTCACCGGGATCTGCACGTGAATGCCCGCGCCGTCGCCGGTCTTGCCGTCCGCATCCACAGCACCCCGGTGCCAGATCGCTTTCAGCGCATCAATGCCCGCGTCCACGACCTTGCGCGACGGTTTGCCGTTGATTGATACCACCAGACCAACACCGCACGAGCTGTGTTCGTCTTCTTCGCGATACAGCGAGTGTTCAGCCATATAGGCGCGGCGGGCTTCTTCGTTCTTGGCCCAATCGGCATCGAATTTGGTCATTTGGCTTCTCCGTCTTTCGGGGCGAAAATGGCAAGCATATCGGCCTCGGTCATCTGTCTGTGTGTGCCTTGAAAGGCGTATCCGTCTGGCTTTTTGTCGATGTAGAATTCCAGTTTCAAGTCCATGCCTGCGCTCTCCGGGAACAGGCCCGCCGCCAGGTTTTTGTCACCAAAGCCGGGGCCTTCGGCGGTAATTTGATACCACAACGGGCTGCCGCAGTCCGCGCACATGGCGCGCTCAGCCCAGTCCGAGCTTTTGATGGTCTTCACCGGGCCGTCGACAGTAACACTGCCGGGTTCCGAGGCGACCGACACGAACGCGCTTGAGGTCCAGGCCCGGCACATGTCGCAATGGCACGCCCGCAGACGGTCCCCCGTGAACGTCGCGTTAATCGTGACCGCGCCGCACATGCATTTACCCTGCATCGCTGTACCCCGTCTTGATTTCATCACAGCCATACAAGGGCTGCGTCTTGCCAAAGCCTGGCTCGCCCGGATGGATGAAATCCACCGGTGTGCTGTCATAGGTCGTGACCGACCCGTCATCACCCATCACTTCGTCCTGCCCCAGAAAGAACAGGCGCATGTCGCGGCTGACATATTGCTGTCCGCGACCATGATAGGCGACATCGCCGTCCTTGGTCATATACCGGTGTTCGGTGCGGGTGCGTTCCAGCGTCACGCCATCAATTGTCACCGTTTCGCCCATCAGTTCGTCCCAACCGACCACGCGTTGCATTTCCGTTGTTTTGCCTTCGGTGCGGCGCACGGTAAAGGCAAAAGTGTCCATGCCGCCAGCCAACAGGTCGGACAGCGAAATCGGATCGTCTGATCCCACCGTTACCTCGCGCGAGCCATCCCACATGTACTGCGTTTCCAGCCACTGATAGTCGCCATCATAATGCGCGATGGACAGCAGGCCCTCGGTATCAAAGACGCCCTCCCAATGGTCGCCCGCGGGGGCCACGTCACAGCGCCAGTGCAGCGCGACGGCGCAGCCCATGGATTGCACGGTCAGAAAGGGTTCACAGCCCTGCGGCGTGGCAAAATCGGCGGCCCAGACCGGCACGGGCAACAAGGCCAGCGCAACCGCGCCCGCCTTCATTGCCTTTGTTCCGACTGGGGCCGTCCGCATCATTCAGCCGCCACCGAGGCCTGCGCGTTCAGGGTGGCCAGAATGCTGTCAGCCGCGTCGCGCCCGTCCTTGATGGCCCAGACCACCAGAGATGCGCCGCGCACGATGTCACCCACGGCCCAGACGCCGTCCAGGTCGGTTTTGCCGGTGGTGAACTGTGCCTTGACCGTGCCCCAGCGGGTCACCGGCAGGTCAGGTTCGTTCCACAGGGTCGGCAGGGCCTCGGGTTCGAACCCCAGCGCCTTGATGACCAGATCGGCGTCTTCGACGTAATCCGCGCCTTCGATCAGCTCGGGGGTTTGACGGCCACTGGAATCCGGTGCACCCAGACGCATTTTCTGCACCATCACACCGGTGACAGGATCGCCCGCGAACCCTTTCGGCGCGGCCAGCCAGACGAANTCAACGCCCTCTTCTTCGGCGTTCTGCGTTTCGCGCTGCGATCCGGGCATNTTGGCGCGGTCGCGGCGGTACAGGCATTTGACCGAGGTCGCCCCCTGACGAATGGCCGTGCGAACACAGTCCATCGCCGTGTCACCGCCGCCGATGACAACAACATTCTTGCCTTCGGCGTTCAGCTCACCAGTTTCGTATTCTTCGACCGTGTCGCCGAAATTCAGACGGTTGGAACAGGTCAGATAGTCCAGCGCATTGACGATACCCGTGGCACCAGAGCCCGGCCCTTGCAGGTCGCGCGTTTTGTAAACGCCGGTGGCAATCAGCACCGCGTCATGTTGGCCGCGAATGGCCTGGAACGTCAGGTCTTCGCCGACATTGCAGTTCTGGACCAGTTTGACGCCTGCCTTTTCCAGCTGTGCGACCCGGCGCATGACCACGTCTTTTTCCAGCTTGAAGCCGGGGATGCCATAGGTCAGCAACCCGCCGGCACGGTCGTGGCGGTCGTATACCGTCACCTGGATGCCGGCGCGCACCAGCACGTCGGCCGCTGCCAGACCACCAGGCCCCGCGCCGATGATGCCGACGCTTTCACTGCGGGTCGTGCTGGGCACGATGTCTTCGACCCAGCCGCGTTCCCAGGCTGTGTCGGTGATGTATTTTTCAACCGAGCCGATGGTGACCGTGCCGTGGCCCGACTGTTCGATGACGCAATTGCCTTCGCACAACCGATCCTGCGGGCAGATGCGGCCGCAGATTTCTGGAAACGTGTTGGTTGCCTGGCTCAGTTCATAGGCTTCTTTCAGTCGACCCGTCGCGGTCATGAGCAACCAGTCGGGGATGTTGTTGGACAGCGGGCAATGCGCCTGACAATAGGGCACGCCGCACTGGCTGCACCGGCTGGCTTGCTCGGCGGCCTTCGCATCAGCGAATTCCGCATAGATTTCGTCGAAATCCTTGTTGCGTGTGTCGGCATCCCGTTTTTCGGGCATGTCCCGGTCCACGTTCACGAATTTCAGCATTGGCTGCTTTGCCATCCCTCGGCCTCCGGCTTTTGTCTCGGACTGCTTCCTTAATCGGCGTTCTGGGAAAAGAAAAGGCATGACTGCTGACCTATATTTGGAAATCTGATGCGAAAGCCGCCGTGGGGTTGGCGAAATTTGCGAAATATAGGTACGATTCGGGACTATTAATCCGCTTTCCTTTTCTTTTCCACCGGTTAGCTTGTGCCAAACGTCAACATGGACAGGGCAACATGTCGCTACTCCACCTTTTCATAATCGCCGTGGTTCAAGGGCTTACGGAATTTTTGCCGGTGTCGTCCTCGGGTCACCTGATTCTGATTCCGTCCCTGACCGGTCTTGCCGATCAGGGACAGGTGATCGACGTCGCGGTGCATATCGGCACGCTGTTCGCCGTTGTCGTGTTCTTTTGGCGGGATGTGTCGGCGGGGTTGGCGGGAATTCCGCGCATGTTGACAGGGCGCATTGATACGCCCGGATCCAGGCTGGCGTTCCTGCTGGCCGTGGCCACGGTGCCGGTTGTCATTCTGGGTATGGTGCTGAAGCTGACCGGGCTGGATGACGCCATGCGATCGATTACCGTGATCGGCTGGACCATGCTGGGGTTCGGCATCGTGCTGTATCTAACTGACCAAAAGGGCGCGACCCACAAGCGTGAAAGCGACTGGAGCTTTCGTGACGCCCTCATCATGGGCCTGTGGCAGGCGATCGCGCTGATCCCCGGCACGTCGCGGTCCGGTGCGACGATCTCAGGTGCCCGCGCGCTGGGATACAACCGAGAAGACGGCGCAAAGCTGGCCATGTTGATGTCGATCCCGACCATCTTTGCCTCGGGTGTGTTATTGGGGGCCGAAGTCGCGGCCACAGCCAACGCCCAAGCCGCCCGTGACGGCGCGATTGCCGCCGGGTTTTCCTTTGTCGCGGCGCTGTTGGCGCTGAGCCTGATGATGCGGTTGCTGAAATCGGTCAGCTTCACGCCCTATGTGATCTATCGCGTCATTCTTGGCGTTGTGCTGCTGGGCATTGCCTATAGCTGACCCAGAAACGCAAACACCCGCCGACCACANGGGCGACGGGTGTTTGTCAGTTCTCTGAAACGGCTCAGGTCTTGAGGTTCTTGGCCGAATCCATGATCGCCGTATACTGACCCGCGGGGCGGAAACGCCACAGATAATCCGGCAGGATCGCGCCCATGGCTTTCGGATGCAGGCCCAGATCGGCAAAGGTCCGGGCGTCGTCGGCCACCACATTGTCACAGCGCAGCGCCTTGACCTGATCGCGGCTCAGCAATGCGGGCACAAGGCCGCCTGTGAACTTCTGGATCATGTCAAACGACCAGCCGTTGATGCGGGCAATCCAGAACGGGATGTTCATGACCAGACGGCGGCGGTGCACAACACCCAGCATCCGGTCGGTCAACTCGCGCATGGTTTCAACGTCTGGGCCGCCCAGCTCGTAAACACCGGCCTGGGCCTGGCCCAGAACGGCCAGTTCGGCGGCGGCGGCAACGTCATCCACATGCACCGGCTGAAATTTGCTGTCCGCGCCGACGATGGGCAGGATGGGGCCAAACCGGGTCATGCCAGCAAAGCGATTGAAGAACTGATCTTCGCTGCCAAAAATCACCGAGGGCCGCAGGATGACCGCGCCCGGGAAGGCCGCAGTCACGTCCGCTTCGCCTAGCGCCTTGGATTTCTTGTACTCACAGTTGCTGTTCGCATCCGCGCCGATGGCTGACATGTGAACCAGGCGCGTAACGCCCTGCTCGGCGGCAATGCGCGCGACGCGGCCTGCGCCTTCGTGCTGCACGGCATCAAAGCTGTTCTTGCCGATCGACACCAGCACGCCAACACAGTTCACGACCGCGTCAGCGCCCTGCATTGCGGTGCGCACGCTGTTGTCGTCGCGAATGTTGCACAGGACCGGTTCGACCTGGCCCACGGCGCCATAGAGTTTCACAAACAGCGCCTCGTTCGGGCGGCGCACGGCGACGCGTACGCGCCAACCTTGTTTTGCCATCCGGCGGGCGACATAGCGCCCGACAAAGCCCGATCCGCCATAGATGGTGACAAGTTTCGACATGGGCGGTCTCCTTGAATTCCGTGCGCCCTGCTTACCTTTTCAAGGCGTTTTCGACAAGACGCAAAGCATGGTGAAAAAATGCGCAAGAAATCTGCTACGAATTGCGTTGACACCCCCCGTCAGTCCCTTTACATCGCCCCTCACGACACCTGCCCAGGTGGCGGAATTGGTAGACGCGCTAGCTTCAGGTGCTAGTATTGGCAACGATGTGGAGGTTCGAGTCCTCTCCTGGGCACCAAATCCCCGAAATGTTAAAACGTAACCCCACCAAGGGGATACCGCCCCTAACCGGTGCGTTGGGCAGGCGATTTCTGGGGCTTCGTGCGCAGGAAATGTGCAATATCGCTGGCGGTCATCGGGCGGGCCAGCAAACACCCCTGCATTGTTGAACAGCCGACGGCGCGGGCGGTTTGGAATTGCTCCGGCGTTTCGATCCCTTCAGCGCAGACGTCGACCCGCAGGGCGTGGCCCATCTCGGCGATGGTTGCCAACAGGCGGCGGTTCTCGGGGGTGGTCGCGGCGGCCTGCACCAGGCTACAGTCGATCTTGAAACGATGCGGGCGCAGCTTCAGCAGGCTCGTGATTGATGAAAACCCGGTGCCGAAATCATCAATCTCGATTCGAAAACCGCGGTCGNGGAGGGCCTGAAGNTTTTGCATCANCTGGTCGTTCTCGTCGTCCAGAAAAACGGATTCCAGGATCTCCAGTGAGACCCGTTTCGGGTCGACCCCGATCTTGTCCACCATGCGCAACAGCTGTGGATCATTCAGCCGCCGAAACGAGGCATTGACCGAGATCTGCGGCATAGTCAGGCCCTGGCTGTCCCATTGCGCCAGGTCGCGGGTCGCCTGTTCCAGGATCGTCTGATCAATGTCGCCTTCGACCTTCACGTCGCGCGCGATTGCCATAAAGGCGCTGGGCCCGGTTATGCTGCCATCAAGATGTATCCAGCGGGCCAGGGCTTCGACCCCNACGACNGTGGTTCCGTCGGCGGCGAACTGGGGCTGATAGAACGGCACGATCTGGCCATGTGCAAGGGCCTCCAACAGGTCGTCCGCGCTGTGGTCGGGGTGGTCGCTGTCCGGCAGGGGGGGTGCGAATTCATAGCGATTTCGGCCCGACTGTTTCGCCCGATACATGGCCCGATCCGCCTGCGCCATCCATTCGTTGGGAGAGGTCGCATCGGTCGCGTCATGCAGGTGGATACCGGCCGAAAGGCCAATGCGCCGTTTGCGTTGTGCTGTGGTAAAAGGCGGCTGCATGCAGTCGATCAACCGCTTGGCGGTGGCCTCCAACCGGTCGCGGTCCGTCAGATGCGACGCCGGACCGGCGCCGGCAGGGCCCGGGCAGACAACGACAAATTCGTCCCCGCCAACGCGGGCGATGAAATCATCGCGCCCCAGCACCGACCGGAACCGATTCGCCACCTGCGTCAAAAGAAGGTCACCGATGGCGTGGCCGTGGACATCGTTGACCTCTTTGAAGCCATCCAGATCAACCTGGATCAATCCCGAGAAACTGCCGCCGACAAGATGTGTCAGCTTGCGATCCAGATACCGGCGATTTGGCAATCCGGTCAGGTGGTCGTGCAGGGCCAGGGATTCGACCTCGCGCCGGGCGTCTTCCAGCTGGGTTTCGCGGCGTTGCAAGGTCACGATCATCGTTTTCCGTTGCACGGCCATGAGATTTGCCACCGCAGCTGTTGCAACCACTGTCAGAGCCGCGATCAAAAGCAACAAGCGAAAGGGCCAGACCAACGTGGTGCTGCCCCAGCCGTCGGCGGGGCGGGCATGCAGCACCCAGGATCCGTTCGTGAACAGGATGTCGACCGAAATCGGGTTGTCTTCCAGGATGTCACGGGGCCCCAGAAACCGCCCTCCGGCGGCCCCGCGCCCGTCGGTCCCAACCAATGCCAGATCCAGCCCCAGGCCGGGCGTGGTCAACCCGGCGTTGGAGTAAAGCGTCGGCAGGTCGATCACCACTGAAAGGATGCCCCAAAAGGCGTGCGTTCCGTCCTGTGTGGAAAAGACCGGGAACCGGCCGATAAAGGCCTGGCCGCCCTGCACCAGATCGACGGGCCCCGCCATCAGGAATTCCCCGGTGTCGCGCACCTGAAGGGCGGCCGTGCGTTGCGCGTCATTCAGGTTGTAATCCAGCCCCAACGCCGAGGCATTTTCGGCCATTGGGTGCACAAGCGTAACCACCAGATCACGCGCCGCGGCGACGTTGCGGATACCGCGTGTCGGGTCGACCACACGACTGGCCAGCCATTCGAACCGGTCTTGGGACATGTCGGGTTCCGACGACAGAGTGGCGACCAAGCCGCGCGCGGCCTGGATTGGCGCGTTCAGGCTGCCCTCTAGCTGTGCGCGCAGCGTGCTGACCCGGTCACGGACTCGTTCCCGTTCGATCTGCATTTCAATGGTGGTGTGTTGACGGTCCGCAAACAGGCTCACCAGCACCACGGCGACCATGGCATAGGCTGTCGGCAAGAAAGAGCGCATAAACTGCGCCTTCTCAGCCAGACGGCCATATTGCCGATTATGCCCTGTGTGGCTGTCTTCCAAAGTGCCTCCCCGACCTTCATTCTGTTGTTCGACAAAAAGGTTAACAAATTGCTAACCGTCAGGGGCGTGCAGGAGCAGAGTTTCTTGCGACAAGGGGCCATGCCTTATCTTGTGACCACCGCCCCCGAACTGGGCTGGAACCAGACAGGAGGGCAGGCAAGACATGAAAAAGGGCCGCGTGGGATGCGCGGCCCTTTCCAACTTTCGTCCGGTCGCTTACTTCAGCGCCGCGTCGGTGATCGCGGTGGTATAGGCCCCCACCGGTTCTGCCGTGATGACCGGGTCAGACCCGCCACCCATCAGCGTTGCAACCGTGCGTTCGTAATCGGTCACATCCAGCGCGCCGTTCGACCCGGCGGTCAGCTTGGCGATTTCGCCCATCATGCGAACCTGATGTTTTTCGGTCTGCGCACCGGTTTCGTCGTATTCCAGCACGATCATCGCCGCCTCGGTCGGGTTGGCCTCGGCCCATTTCCAGCCCTTCATGGACGCGCGCACAAAACGCTCCATCTGGCCGGTGAACTCGGCATCTGCCAGTTTCTCTTCCAGCACATACAGCCCGTCTTCCAGCGTCGCGACGCCCTGATCTTCGTATTTGAAGGTCACCAGATCGTCAGCGGTCAGACCGGCATCAATGATCTGCCAGTATTCGTTATAGGTCATGGTCGACACACAGGCGGCCTGACCCTGAAGGATCGGGTCGACGTTGAAACCCTGCTTCAACACCGTGACGCCATCGCCGCCCTCGGTGGAAATGCCCAGCGACGACATCCAGCTGAGGAACGGATATTCGTTGCCATAGAACCAGACGCCCAGCGTGTTGCCGGCAAAATCGGCGGGGCTTTCGATGCCCGTGTCCTTGCGACAGGTCAGCATCATGCCCGAGCTTTTGAACGGCTGGGCGATGTTCACCACCGGCGCGCCCTGTTCACGGGCTGCCAAAGCGGAGGGCATCCAGTCGACCATCACGTCGGCACCGCCGCCCATCAACACCTGCACGGGTGCCACATCGGGGCCACCAGGCTTGATGGTGACGTTCAGGTCTTCCTCGGCGTAAAAGCCGTTTTCCAGCGCCACGTAATAGCCTGCGAACTGCGCCTGCGTGACCCATTTCAGCTGAAGCGTCACATCATCGGCGGCCATTGCGGACGTCGACATCAGAGCCATCGCCCCGAACGCTGCTTTCATCGTTTTCATCATCTTAGTTGCTCCCGTTGGTTATTCAGTTGGTGTGTTGGTTGTGCTTTTTTGCTCAACCTCGTTGCGAGGGGTGCCAGAACGTGACCCCCTTCTCGATTGTTGCGACGATCCCATAGAACGCCGATCCGGCCAAGGCGGCCACAGTGATTTCCGCCCAGACCATATCAAGCCCCAGCCGTCCGACCTCGGTCGAAATGCGAAAGCCCATGCCTTTGATCGGGCTGCCAAAGAATTCTGCAACAATAGCACCGATCAGCGCCAGCGTTGTCGCAATTTTAAGCCCGTTGAAAATTGCGGGCATGGCGGCGGGCAGGCGCAGTTTCAACAAGCTCTGCCAATAGCTGGCCGAATAGGTGTTCATCAGATCGCGCTGCATGCTGTCTGTTGCGGCCAGACCCTGCACCGTGTTGACCAGCATCGGAAAGAACACCATGACCACGACGACCGCCGATTTTGACTGCCAGTCAAAGCCGAACCACATGACCAGAATGGGGGCTGTGCCAATGATCGGCAGGGCGGCGATGAAATTGCCAACTGGCAACAGACCGCGTTGCAAGAACGGGCTGCGGTCGATCAGAACGGCGGTGATGAAGGCCGCACCACAGCCGATCAAATATCCGCTCAGCGCGCCTTTCACGAAGGTCTGAAAGAAATCCTGCCACAGGATCGGGATCGAGGTCGCAAATTTTGCCGCGATCGCCGTGGGCGGAGGCAGGATGACGCTGGGCACTTGCAAGCCGCGCACCAAGGCCTCCCAGACCACGATGATGGTGATGCCGAAAATCACCGGTACGGCCAGCTTTGCAGCGCGCGTTTTGGCGTGAGGCCCATTGGCGATCCAGCTGTTCAGATACCAGGTTGCGGCCCAGAACAGGGCGGCGAAAATCAACCAGGTCATGGCTTTACCCCCATGCGTTTCAACATGCGTCGTTCAATCATGCCGATGATCCCGACCAGGCTGGCGGCCAGAATGGCGGCGGCGAACAACGCGCTCCAGATCTGGATCGTCTGGCCATAATAGCTGCCGGTCAACATGCGCGCGCCAAGGCCGCGAATGGCCCCCGTAGGCAGTTCCCCGACGATGGCCCCAACCAGCGCGGCGGCCATGCCGATTTTCAGGCTGGTGAACAGATAGGGCATGGATGACGGCAGCCGCAGTTTCCAAAAGGTTTCGTTCCCGGACGCACTGTAAGTCCGCAGCAGGTCCAACTGCATCCCGTCCGGGCTGCGCAGGCCTTTGACCATGCCGACAACCACCGGGAAAAAGCTCAGATAGGCGCTGATGAACGCCTTGGGCAGCAGCCCCTGGATGCCGACCGAATTCAGCACCACGATGATCATCGGTGCAATCGCCAGAATGGGAATGGTCTGTGACGCAATCGCCCAGGGCATGACGGACATGTCCATGGCCCTGTTATGCACGATGCCGACGGCCAACAGAATGCCCGCGCCGGTGCCGATGACAAAGCCCAGCAGGGTCGCGCTCAGGGTGATCCAGCCGTGAAAGATCAGGCTGCGTTTGCTCATCGCGCGGCCCTTCAGCACCATTGCGCCGGTGGTTTTCCACAGCTCTGCCGCGACCTGATGGGGCACGGGCAGAACCGGGCGGTCCTGGCTCCAGGTGTCGGCGATCAGGTCGTTGGTCGACAGCTCGATGCCAGCGCGCCCGGCCTGATCCAGCGCCCATTTCTTATTCATGCCAATTGCGGCGGCGTACCACAGCACGAAAATGGCGGCGACGACGGTCAGGATCGGAAGGATCTTGTTCATTCGCCTGCTCCCATCCGCAGCCCGAACCGGTTCACCGACTTCGGATGCTTGTTCAGCCAACGCCAATCCATCGGCGCCACCAACGCCATGACGATCGGTAGGGTGAAAACCAGCACCGTGACGGTTGAATTGAACTTGGACCAGTCCGGCCCCCAGGTTTTCAGGATCAGAATACAGACCAGCCACGCCACCGCGATATATCCCATGCGGAACAGAAATGCGGTGCGGATGCGTTTCACGTCATCGGGGGTCAGATCGCTCATTTTACCCCCTTTAACAATGTTAACACCTGCCCCGATTTGGGGTTTAACAATGTTAAACAGGGGTCCGTTTCCGGGTTTAAAAATGTTAACATCTCAGTCATAGGCATGCCCCGCGCGCAGTCCTTCGCGGACCCGATGGGCGACCTCCAAAAATTCGGGTGTGTCGCGAATGTCCAGCGGGCGTTCTTTCGGCAGCGGGCTTTCGATCACATCCGTAATCCGACCGGGGCGCGGCGACATGACGACGATTTTGGTCGACAGATACACCGCCTCGGGGATCGAGTGGGTGACGAACCCGATGGTCTTTTGCGTGCGTCCCCACAGCTCCAACAGCTGTTCGTTCAGGTGGTCGCGCACAATCTCGTCCAACGCGCCAAAGGGTTCATCCATAAGCAAAATTTCGGCATCAAAGGCCAGCGCACGGGCGATGCTGGCGCGTTGCTGCATGCCGCCGGACAGCTGCCAGGGGAACTTCTTGGCGAACCCGGCNAGGTCGACCAGCTCCAGCACGCGGTCGACCTGTTCTTTCTGCTTTTCNTTGCTGTAGCCCATGATCTCTAGCGGCAGTTTGATATTGCCGCCGATCGTGCGCCACGGATACAGCCCGGCAGCCTGGAAAACATAGCCATAGGCCCGTTGCCGCCGCGCCTCATCCGGGCTCATCCCATTGACGGTTATTTCGCCNCCCGTCGGGTGCTCCAATGCNGCAACTACCCGTAAAAACGTGGTTTTTCCGCATCCGGACGGGCCGATAAAGCTGACAAAATCGCCCTTGTTGATGGTCAGATCCACGCCCTTCAGCGCATGGATCGGACCGTCGTTGGTTTCGAANGTCAGGTCGAGGTTTCGGGCCTCGATCACAGGTGTTTCAGTCACATCAAACTCCGCTTGCGGGGATGCCCGTACGCGACACAGGGCGCGGGGCGGTCAGGTCTTTCCATTGGCTCAGGGCGCGGTTCACGGTCGCATTCGGGCTGCGCTCCACGAACTTGCCATGGCCTTCTTCNGTGCGAATTTCTCCATCATGAACAGCCACTTGGCCGCGCGACAGGGTGAACCGCGGCAGGCCTTTCACGTGTTTGCCTTCGAACACGTTGTAATCAATCGACGACTGTTGATCCGCCGCGCCGANGGTCTTTTCCTTTTCAGGATCCCAGACCACAAGGTCTGCATCGGCCCCAACCAGGACCGCGCCTTTTTGCGGATAACAGTTCAGGATTTTCGCGATGTTGGTCGAGGTCACGGCGACGAATTCGTTCATCGTGATCCGCCCGGTGTTCACCCCATGGGTCCACAGCATCGGCATGCGATCTTCCAAGCCCCCGGTTCCATTGGGAATTTTCGTGAAATCACCCACGCCATAGCGTTTCTGTTCGGTGGTAAAGGCACAGTGGTCGGTGGCCACGACGCTCAGGCTGCCCGACTGCAACCCGGCCCACAGGCTGTCCTGGTGTTGCTTGTTGCGGAAGGGCGGGGACATGACGCGCCGCGCGGCGTGGTCCCAATCCTTGTCAAAATATTCGCTGTCATCCAGCGTCAGGTGCTGGATCAAGGGCTCACCCCAAACGCGTTTGCCCTGCATCCGCGCCCGGCGGATGGCCTCGTGTGACTCCTCGCAAGACGTGTGCACCACGTACAGCGGCGCGCCGGCCATGTCGGCGATCATGATCGCGCGGTTTGTGGCCTCGCCTTCGACCTGCGGCGGGCGGGAATAGGCGTGTGCCTCGGGGCCATTGTTGCCCGCGGCCAACAGGCGGGCGGACAGTTCGGCAACCACGTCGCCGTTTTCCGCATGAACCATCGGGGTCGCGCCCAGATCGGCGCAGCGGGTAAAGCTGTTGAACAGCTCGTCATCGTTCACCATCAACGCGCCTTTATAGGCAAGGAAATGCTTGAACGTGTTGATTCCACGCTGTTTTACAACGGTTTCCATGTCGTCCCAGACCTGTTCCCCCCACCATGTAATCGCCATGTGGAAGGAATAGTCACAGTTCGCGCGGGCTGATTTGTTGTCCCATCGCTTNAACGCATCCAGCAGGCTTTCACCTTGGTTGGGCAGGGCAAAATCAACCACCATCGTGGTGCCGCCCGCCAGACCCGCGCGCGTGCCGCTTTCGAAATCATCCGAGCTGTAGGTGCCCATGAACGGCATTTCCANGTGCGTATGCGGGTCNATGCCGCCGGGCATGACGTAACANCCGGTCGCGTCCAATTCCTTGTCGCCTTTCAACCCCTCGCCGATCTCGATGATCTTGCCGCCATCGACAAGGACATCGGCCTTGTAGGTCAGGTCAGCGGTGACGATGATGCCGTTTTTGATGACTGTGGTCATGGTTCTTTCCCTCATGGACAGGTGCGGCGGGTGGCGGTCAGATCACGATCCTTCAGAATCATGGAAATGCCAAGCGCGGCGGTTTCGGTGCAGGCGCGTTTCAGAGTTATTGGGCGGTCGGTATATTCCGCGTCAAACACGGGTTTTCCGGCGCCGGTATAGGCGGCCATCTGGTCGCACCAGCCGTCCTGATGACAGCTTTCGGTCACGGCGAAATTCATCAGGTCTTTCAGGTCGGGCGTAAGGTTTGGGACGTTCTTCTGACCGATCTCAATGCCCATTTCATGGGCCATATGTGCAAGAACAGACACGTATTTTACTGTGTCAGCGGCGGTAATTGGAAAGCCAGACGTATTGTCATGCACGTCCATATTGTCTGGCTCAATCGCATCAAACCCCATGTCGATACAGCGCCGGAACCGGGCTTTCATCAGCGGCACCAAAGTGCCGGTTTGGCGGATGTCCAGGAACCGTTCATCGGGCCAATCGCCATAGGTTGCGCCGATCACATGGGCCGGAAATTCACCCACATCGGTGCGCCAGTTTTCCAACGTGCCAATGCTGACATAACAGATCGTATAGACCCCCGTCGCGTTCAACTGGGCGACTTGCGCCGCCGTCACGCTGTCGGGGTCGGTGTCAAATACCGCAACTTGCGGCGGCTGGATCGGGTCAGACAGCTGCCAATCCCATGAGACCCCCGGCGTGGGGGCCGCCAGCGCAGGGCTGGTCATCAGGGCAAGGGCAGCTGTCCAATTCATATGCGCTCAGCCTTCCAGACAGGCCGGTTTGCCCGTGTCGGGGTCGTCGGGAAGCTGTTCATACGCGCCATCAATCATCTGATAGAAACAGGTGTTCTTCGTGTTGAAAAAGAACG
>JGI24724J26744_10000152_pt1 | contig 54393 bp, 45 predicted proteins | sample Cruoilmetagenom7_FD_26744 | JGI IMG/M metagenome (IMG submission 26744) | reverse complement strand
AGATCCTCCGCGAGCACCTCCGTAGGACGCGTCCCCGTAGGGATCACGATCGGGACCATGTTCTCAAAGTCGCCGAGATTGACGAAGTAGGTCGCGGTATTTGAATCCGGACTCGTCACAACTACATCGGCAAACGTGCTGCCTCTCGCTGCTGCGTTATCTCTCGATGGTGAAACGGTGTCCACATCATCAACATCAACCTCGCAGCTTTCCCAGTCTGCACCACCGAATGCAATGGTCAGTGCGACTCCACCCAGTCCCGCATTGTTCTGTATGCCAAGCAGTAGATCATCGGCACCTTCGCCCGCCGCGACAAACTGATCGGACGCGAGGTCTTTGACCGTAGAACCGTTGTCGATATCGAAACTCTGGAGCGGTGCGATGATGATCGGTGTCGGACTTGAAGAATCCATGTGGAGGAAGTGGACATCGTTGTTTACCCCGTTGTGACCAAGGTTGGCAAAGGCGATATCGGGTATTGAGTCGGCATCGAAGTATCCAACCTCGACGGAACCCGGCGCGTCAACTAAGGCGCCGGTATAAAGCGTTGCTGAGATCATCTCGTAGCCATTGACAGTCTGGGCCCCCTGGAAAATGGCGATAGCACCATTGGGGGCGATGCCCGGGATCTCGGGGATGGCGACAATGAGATCGATCTCGCCGTCGGGAGAGCCGTCGATCGCACCGCTGACATCGGCAAGGACCGCGTCGTTTGGCGTTCCTTGCGATGAGAACGAGTTCTGTGTGAAGAGGAGCTCCTCTAGCGTGACGGGCATGAGCGAGATTTCTTGGAACGGACCGAGGCCTTGGTCGTAGGCCGGGAGCACTGTGCCCTGGACAATACTGCCATCACCAAGGACAAGATCCACGATCGGCACTGAAACGACATCAAACTGGTCCCGTCCCGGTGCGAAGCTTCCTGCGGTTATGAACGGTCCGATCATTGTATCGGCGGGTATTTCAATTCCAAGGATGTAATCGGGGATATGGAGTCCGCCTGAGAGCGCGGCCGTGCCGAGGACTTCTAGCGTTGTGAGTTGGCCTTCGGATCCCATCTCAAAGCTGATCAATCCAGTGGTTTCGCCATCCGGATATGTGTCGTGTTGCTGATAATCGCCGGGAATTATCGCGGGCGATGTATTGGCGCTGTTGATTAAATGAAGAAGGCCCGAGTTCGTGAGCTTTGTCGTACCAGAACTCCATCCGGCGTCTACGAAAAAACTAGAGTTTCGATCGATCGAGATTTGGCCATTTGCAACGATATTTCCAGATGCAAACGCAGAAATGAGATCGAGATTTCCGCTCACCCGAACGGCATTTTTTACTTTTAGACTCCCGCCAGGGCCTGATATGTTTGCAAAGTTGGAGTTCTCAATCCACTCGAGTGTTCCCGTCGAAGGGTTCGTTCTTATCAGATCGATTGACCCGTTATCCTCGTATCGTGAGTAATCACTCGCGTGCAGTACCCCTGGCTGACCGTTCGTGAACTGGTCATCCTTACGAAAGAATACGGGGTTTTCGCCATTGTTTTTGTAGATCACGGTGTTACCTGTGATGAAATCAAGATCGCCATCGCTATCAAAGTCCCCTACGGCGAGGTCACTCCCGTAGTCCTCGCCTGATGCGATTAAACGACGACGAAAGCCGGTTGTTGGGAACTGATTTTCGAGTAGCACTATCCTTCCGGACCCAGGGGGGAAATCATCAAACAGAACTAGGATGTCGCCGTCATTGTCGTCGTCTATGTCGCCGCCGTAGACGCGTATTGGACGCCTCATCGGATCGAAGCCGAATCCTCTATCGTACGAAAATGTTGCTGGGCTGGTGCCTAGGTTTCGGAGAACGGTAATGCTACCCACGTCTAGGACTGACGGATCCTCGGCTAAGAGGATATCAAGATTGCCATCGTCATCGATATCGACGAGATTGATGTGCAGCACGAAAGAATCATGAGAGTAGATCGAAGTGGATGTGAACGAGGGCGAGGCTGCCCCGTCATTAGTGAAGAGGCGGATCCCCTCTCCCCCGAACTGGACAGCATGAGCACCATGGACGATATCGAGGTCGCCATCGTTGTCGAAATCACCGGCCACGAAATCTCCGAGGGACTCAACAAAACCAACTGTGAGTCTGGAGAAGGGATCAAGTCCATTCGAACTACCGGTATTGATGAGCAGGAAGAGTTCTGGGCCATTCTGTGCTGCAATATCCATAAGTCCATCGTTGTTGAAGTCGCCAACTTCGAATGACAGCGATACTGGTGTTGCCGGGAGTATGGCTTGCTCAACTCCGTCCCATTCGTTGGACCCGCCTGGTGAGGGAGGGATGTGTTCAAACCACGCGAGTTGATTGTTGTTTTTGAGAACGATGGCGTCGAGTAGATCATCGTTATTCAGATCCGCGGTATGAATCTGTCGTACTCCTCCAACAGATGCGCTGTATCGATGTTGCAGAAGCACTCTCGGCGCGATTTTCAGGTTCCCGTTGACTTGAAAGTCATCGGTGAATCTGTTGAACCAGAGCGAGTTTGCGATAAGGGTTCGTGCGGTTATAAATGGAGGCGAGTTGAACATTCCACCAATACTCACTTGTTCAATTATGACATCAGAACCCGGTGCGGATTGGAGTGAGCCGGTGTCGAACATCAGCCCGGGTGGAGAATAGAGGTCCCCGCGGCTGATGATATTTACGGCTTTGTCGTATAGCGTGATGTACTGTGCACAATCGAAGATTCCGGGGTCTCCGATGATGGTATCACCTGAGGTAGCTTCGGTGATTGCGACTTCAATGTCGCCGTAGACCGCGTTTGTTGTCGTGTTGATCGCGGTGGAGTTGTTGTACCATGAAAAAACACCCGGGATATCTTGATACGGGAGGATTGCGTCAAGATCACCATCGTTGTTGAGGTCGTGGAGTTGGGCGTCGGTCATGTTTGGTTCTGAGCCGGGGTTGAGTCCAACAAAGATGTCCTGAATGAAAGACGGGGGGCCGCCGAGCGGATCGATCTCGTTGCGGAACCAGTGTTGTTGAGCCGGATTCACGAGATCCGGATCACCGTCGCCGTCCAGGTCGCGGACTGTGTACGGCCCCGATGCTGTGGCTGTGATGTCTTCGGGAGTAAAGCCGGGATTCTGCCAAGTTCCATCATTTCTGTACCACTTATTGTTCGAGTCGATCAGATCAAGATCGCCGTCAAGATCAACATCAGCTGGTGTGAGTGGACCCGCAACACCGGCGTTCACGATGCTCACATCGAAACCGGTGGGTAATCCTGCTGCACGGTGGTTCCAATACCAACGAAGGTTGTTCGTGATTAAATCAGGGTATTGATCGTTGTCGAGAAATACGGGTCTGAATGAATCTCCAGGTCCGAGACTGTCAATGAAATGCTCGGTGAACTGTGGTATTGCACCACCGTCGTTTTCATACCAGAATCCCCCGTTGGTGAGAAGATCCAGATCGCCGTCCAGATCGGGATCAAATGTACCAGTAATCGCGCCGTTGAAGCTATTAGAAAAACTCACCTGATCGAAATGTGTCATCCCTGCACCGGTGTAACGAAACCAAGAGGCGGCCCCAAACTCGCTTTGGTTGATGATGTCGGTGTCCCCGTCGCCGTCAAGATCCGTGAAAGTACTCGTGGCTTCCCCTACCCAGCCGGTAAGCCGCTGGATAAATCTAGGAACGGCTCCCCCGTCGTTCTGATACCACAAGTGTGTACCATGGTATTCGTGGGTACGAGCAAAAACATCTGGGTACCCATCGTTGTTAAAGTCAACAACTTCAAGTCCAATGAGAAAATCGATCGGGTTCCCGAATATATGCTCGGTAAACTTGGGTATTACCCCACCGTCATTTTCGTACCATGCGAGTTTGAGAAAGGAAGGGCCCGGCTTCAGGCCCTTTTTCTTTCCTAACATCACTCTTGAGGTGGAGATGATGTCTAGGTCGCCGTCCTGATCAACATCAGCCACAACCGTTATGTGCGGGTCATAAAGGGTTGTGATCAACTCGGTTTCCTGAAAGCACAGCTGGGCTAATGCTGGCGATGAAATAAGCAGCGAATTCAGTATGGCTATTTTGAACTTGTGCATTAGGAACCCCATGAAAAGATTGACTGAGAGAATTGCACCCATGGTATCACATCATGAGGGATTCCTATAATAAATTCAAATAATTTGGATCGGTATCCGGCGTGTTTCGATGACTTGAAAGCGGTTTTAGCCCGTCAACATACACAGTCGCTATCTACTAGGTCAACAAATAGAACTCAAAGCTCCAAATGCCACAAAAATGAACTGCCCTTTGCAGTAAACGACCCGATCTATTCCTCTAAACCGAGATACATTCCAACCTCGGGGGTTTGGAGTTTCTTGTCAAACTCTGCAAGCGTCTCTTCAATTCGATTGATGATCGCGGCATAATAGAGTTCGGTGTGAAAGAAGTACTTGGCAACATCCGCATCAATAACGGAAACCTTGTCCGATCCCATTGTTGGAACATGAAGTGTTTTGCCAATCGAGAAGTTTGAGAGCGACAGCGCCTCTTCATCTCCATTGAGCAAAATTATTTTCTTAAGCATCAGAGCACGCTGCAGCCGAACGATGTCCTCGGGCTGGTGGATCAATATGGTGTAGCGATCAATCCCATCTTCGCTCGGTTGATTCATATCCCAGAGCAGTTGCTGCCAAACATCACGATTCGGGCAATCAACCAATGAAATCTCCGGGATCGGCTCGCTTGCCAAATCTTTCCGATTCATCGATTCTCTCGCATATACATAGGTAATAGCGATCGCTTTGTTCGTATTGCGGCTGAAGAAACTCTCGGCATCAACTCCATTACCAAGCTTCGCCAATGCATAGTTCAGGAAGCGGACATCGTACCCTTCATTTTCCTTGGCTTCAAAGTAAATGATCCGTTCTGGGTTAACCTGCTGACCCACTCCCGTGCGTTTGATGACTTCGTAGACCATCCGTTGGATCAGGATTTCTTCTCCCGGGATGGTGTCATCTAAGAACTCATCAAACGGTGACTCTAATGCTAGCTTGAAGTTTTTATTGATGAGATGCTTCGCCATATCTCGGTAAACCATCAACCGCTTGTTTTCAATCAAGAATCGAAGGTCAAATATGTCCTCGGCCCGAATCCGGAATGAATCACGAAATAACTGGTTGCCTGTGTTATCAAACAAGTCGTCGTCCCGGGGTACCGCGCGTGAAGCCGATTGGTCCTCGGGCAGGACATAGGGAGTCAATACAATAATCACTTCTCGCTTTTGTGTAGAAGTAGATTCTGAACGGAATAGGGGGCCAACCAACGGAAGATCGCCAAGCAGTGGGACTTTGTCCTTTGTGACTGATCGATCCCGGCTGACCAAACCACCAATGATGAATGGCGTGGTGTTCTCGATCCGAGCATATGTTTGCACTCGCCTCGTAGAAATGGTTGGTGCTGACGCGAGCAAATCACCGCCTGATGATCGAATTTCCAGATCACGCCCAGGTACCTGCGCCGAGACAACCGTGTCAATCAGCATGCTTACTTCATCACCTGCCTCAGCGATTCGGGGGCGGATATTGAGCAAAATTCCAGTAGGAATATATTTGAAGTTGAATGCGACCTTATTGGAGTTGTTGAGCACACCCTCTTGGCTCGTTGCGATGGGGATGTCTTCACCCACACGAATAGTTGCCTGACGGTTGTTCAGCGTAAGAACACTCGGGCGTGAGAGTATTTCTGCTTTGCCATCTCGAATCAATGCGCGTACCTTGGCGCCCCAGTCAAGCGGGACATCGCGCGAGTCCAGAGATGAGAATGTCACGGTATCGAGAATACCTGAAGGGTCTAGTGAGCCCAACAATAAATCAACGGTGCCCTTCTTAAATGACCATTCAACCCCGAGTTCATTGAGTCCGCTTTCTGATATTTCCAGTACCATTCCCTCGATGAAAACTTGTCTTGCGGCACGATCGACATATTCGTCTAGGAGTGAACGCACAAGACTGAACTGTTCTGGATGGGCAGGATGAAAGAGCACCATGAGCTGTGAAGTTGGACCAGCGTACACCTCGGCCTCCAGAGGGCTGGCGGCTGTGGGAGTGGTTGTTTGACCAAAGGCACCCGAGGCGGTATTGGCAACGCCGACCAGCCCGATCTGTTTATCTGTAGGCACAGGCATCTTTGTGACCATCGGGAGCTGATTGAACTCGATGGTCGCGGGCAAGCCCTCTATTGTGGGAACGGTATGAATCCCGAGCCCCTTGAGTGCATTGATTGCACCGGCTGCATTCACATAGCTCAACTGAACAAGCTTTCGGTCTAAATCCGTCTGCTTCAACCCTGCTCTCATTTGTTGCACTTGAGTGAGCGAGGAAGCCACCACCCCTTGCAGCGAGTCTAGATCAGGATTTAATGTAACCTCGCCATCGATACCGATGACGACCCCTTGCACCCAAAGCTGAGGCAACTGAGCAACATAACTCACAAACCCAAATCGCACCGCGGAAATAGTTCCTTGAGCATCCGTACGCCAGATCACAGGTCCTGCCCCAACACCATCAGGTAAATTTCCAAGTCGACTCTGCTGGGAGGGCGTCGCGGCCTGGTACCCTTTCTCGGCTTGAAACTTCAGACTCACCGATACGATGATATCTTTGATCTCAGTCAGGCTCATCCGCTCAAGAGTAATCAGATGCCCCGCGTTTGGCGGCATAGCGATCACATCGGCGGCCCCGGTCTCTGAGCCAGCAGGAAACGCGTGTTGAGCGTTCAGCGATGATTCAGCTGAATCCAGTCTAGATTGCGCGATCTGTTCTTGAATGGAGTCCAGCATCCCGGGTGATACCTGCGGTGCCTGAAGCTGATTGAGCGCGTTCGCAATCCGATCTAACCCATCGACTTCCCCTTCTTCCCCGGTGAGCACCGTGCCACCCGAGATTCGAGGCGACTCTAACTCAATCGTCCGGCTCTGCTGTTTGCTTTGCGTACACCCAGCGAACCAGAACAGCCCCACTATCGCCGCCGCCCCAATCGCTATCAAAATCGAGAATCGAAGCCCCAACGCAGGCTCGCGACCTTGCATATTTTCGGGATGGTATGCCGTTTTATTTCCCATCAGTTATCTTCCTCATCGATTCGGACTGTCCCCTCTTGGGATCGATCATTGGATTGTGGTTCGTGATATTTAGCAACCGTTCTTGCCGGGATTGGAGAACTTACGGAACTCCCGTAGCCCTGGGCTATGAAGTCCTCTGGGACTCCATTGAAACAAATCCTTCCGTCACCTAAATAGATGACGCGGTCGACCATATCTAGTAAGTATGCCTCATGTGTGATCATAATAATGGTCTTTCCCGTCATATTCAACGAGATGGTTTCCATTATCGTATGCGAGGATTCACGATCGACCGATGCGGTCGCTTCGTCAAATATCAGAATCGGAGCATCTTTGAGCAACGCCCTTGCGAGCGTAATCCGCTGTTTTTCACCCCTTGAGAGTTCGATTCCGAAATCTGACAACCGAGTATCGTACCCCTGGGGTAATCGAGCTATGACTTCATCCGCCCCGGTAAGTTTGCAGGCGGTCTCAATCTCTTCAAGATTCGCGCTTTCTCTGGCATATCTCAGATTTTCATAGATCGTCGCATTAAACATAAACACTTCCTGGAAAGCGATACCCATCGCTGAACGGATTGTGCCTAATGGGAGATCATACGCAGAAACGTCTCCGATGGTTATCGAGCCTGAGGTGGGCGTGAGGAACCGAGGGAGCAGATTTATCATGGTGCTTTTGCCAGACCCGCTGGGCCCTGTGATCGCAACGCGTTCACCTTCTTTGATCGTAAAGCTGATATCTCGAAGCACGTCATTTTCGTCGTCATACGCAAAGCTGACATGCTCAAAGACGATATCACCTGCGAGCGATTCTGGAGAATGCGTCCCGGTCTGAGTCACAAGCACGCCTTCATCCATGATTGGCTCTTCAAGCATGTCAAAGACCCGACTGATGCTCGCGGCCGCCTTCGAAGAATGCCCAACACCGCTAATGATCTCGAGTACCGAGGGGTAGAGCATCATGACATAGCCAAAGAACATCATGAACTCCCCACCCTTCATGTGTCCATGAATAACCTCATACGCCCCGTATGCAAGCAACAGAATGGTGCCCAGACCAACGAGCAAATCGGCCGTGACTTTCTGAGTAAAGTGGTATCGCTGCGATTTAATCTGGCTCTTTCGGCTCTCGTCAATCGCTTGGCGAAAGGTTGCGCTCTCGCGGACTTCTGCCGAGAATCCTTTCACGACCTCCATTCCAAGAAACTTCTCGACTACCCCCCCATAGGCGAGCGAAAGGTTTTCTTGGGCTTCGGAATGGCTCATCTTAATTGGTGTGCGAAAAATTCGATAGGTCACAAACTGCAACGGGAGGATGATAATCGCGGCGAGCGCGAGCCGGATATTCATCACGCTAACTACCACAATCAGGATCTGAAACTTAAGCAGATTGAGGATCAAAACCGGGAACTTGTCTTGGATAAAGGTTTGTATCTTGTAGGTATCATCCATGACTCGAGCACCAACCCGGCCGGGTTGATTCGAGCGATAGAACCGAAAGCTCAGCTGTTGAAGATGATCGAAGAGCTGTTTACGGAGCGAGAAACATACATCCTCACTGGTCCGCAGCGCGATCATTCTGCTTGAATAAAACAGACTATTGCGGATGATGTAGCTCACAAAGAGCCCTGCCAAAATAGTGCCGAGCAGATTCCATTGCCCACCGAATGATTCGGAAAGAGCAGAATCTGAGAACACATCATCGATCAACAACTTGATCGCAAATGGTGGAGCAAGATCTGTAAGCGCTAAAAACACCAACAGCAAAATGACAACGAAAAGTCTACCCGAATGAACGCGGAGCAATCCGAATATCGAAACCGAACTGGCCCGTTCACCAAAATGTATGTTGTCACTGAAGCCCATGGCGAAAACCTAATACATGTCAGATTCAACACCAACTCACTGGATGACACATACACCCGTGATCTAAGCCCACAAGCTCGATTTGGCTGCCAAATGGAAAACTCATTGTACACGATCCGACAAACAAATGCACTCGTGAATCTAAACTACTCGTTCAAATGGAGTTGCAATCTGGGGATTATTGATAAAAAAATGGATACCCAACTTTTATTGGATTCATATTCCCCTATTTTGCAAATGATCGACCCCTAGCGGGCTCCAACTCATTACCAAGCAGGTCAGATTGCTTGAAGGAGCGTGTCAGGCAACTCTGTCTTTCAAAATCAGAAAACGCCGCAAACCAAAATGATTGCGGCGTTTATGGAAGTGGGCGTAATTGGACTCGAACCAACGACTTCTGCCATGTGACGGCAGCGCTCTAGCCAACTGAGCTATACGCCCGGAAAGCAAAGAGTAGTCCGACCACTCAAAATCTTCAAGCATGATAGGTTTGAGTAACTCTCAAAAAACAAATCAACGCGTCATCTGAACCCGAATCCGTCGACCTGAGGTGTGCTTTATAATAACAAAGCGTTCTTGGCCCGCGATTTTGAAGAGCACCCAACCAGGCTCAACCTCATCCCCGACGCCGTGTGCTTTGCCATTGATAACCGCGAACGACTTCGATGCAGAAGGAAGAACGCTTGACAGCCTAAACACAGGATCCGGTATCACATTTGGTTCAACTAGCCTCACAACAGTGGGCATTACAGGAAGTGACATCTCAACTTCCTCAAACCAAAAGGGCGAGGAGATCGTTTTGGTAGCGAACTGAGTCGGCTCTGAATCGGCGGACCAGCTTGGGACAACGGGAAGAGACAGGAACTCAGCCTTGAGCGGGTTTGCGTGGGCGCTGGCTGGCTCGTTCATGACGAACTGAAAGACACCAACCGCAGCCATAGGGCCCACCACAGCTATGGCGCAAAATCCTCGGATAAGAGATCGTTCATTCATAGGTTATTCCTCCACCGCTAAGGATCTTGACGGGATCGAAGTCAGTACGACCGAGTTGATCTCAGCATTCACCCGCACACTCTCTTCACCTATAGCAATAAAGCGAAAGCTCATAAATCCCACCTGTGCATGATCTGAAACCACATCATGCATAAATGAGACCACGGATCCATACTCTCCCTCGATCTCAACCCGGACAACATTCAGCACTCCCTCTACAGAGTTAATTGTCCCTTCAATCTTCTGGCTGAGTTGATTTGTGTTTACCAACTCGATTCTTGAAACCGAAACACCGTTCTTACCCGCGGCCTCATTAATCAAGTTATGGAGCGTTGTCCCCGAGTCACCTGCAGCTGAACTGCTGGCCATTATGCCCAGCAGCTTCTGCAGTTGCCCTTGAACATCAATAGCTTCTTGAGAGTCGTATGTCCCAATACGCTGTTCATACTCAACTATTAGCTCTTGGTGAGTACTCACGGTTTGATTCAGATCATTAATTTCAATGATTGCTGGCTTCACAAGAAGGAGCCAACCAATGCAGGCAATACCTGAAACTAGTATCGCCTTCACCACAGCCTGTCTTCGTGTTTCTGGATTCATGGTGTATCCCCGTGCCCGGCACTGCAGAGTTCCATCAGTTCACTGAACTTGCCGTCCTCTGTGACGATTTCAATTGAAAGATTGAAACTCAGCCCCCACGAAGAACTGTCAATCTTTGATCTTGACGTACTCCCAATCTCGATCCGATTAACCTCGGGAATCGCTCTAAGAGCCTTAATGTACCGCGATAGAACCTGACTCGCATCAACTTCTGCGGATTCACCAACTGCAAGACCTGTCAAGCTAATCGTCGGATACTGGGAGTTCATTCTGCCCTGTAACCCAGAAACTTGAATCAACTCATGGTCACCGTCTGGCATCGAACTCAAGAACTCAACCCACCCGGCACGCTGACCCATTGTATCTTCAATCAAAACCGCGGCTGTCCCGATAGACCCAGCCATCACGCGGATAGATTCCCTTCGCTGCCGATCGAGCTCTATCCGATCTATTACATCCGATTGCTGCGATATGATTTCCTTGATATTCGTTGACTGCTGAGTTGTGTGATAGTACTGGCCCCCAATCATGGTGATGACCGCGGCTGCACCAATCTTCAGAGACCTATTGAGTTGTGATCGCTTTAGAAGTTCCTTGGCAGCACTGGGGAGGAGTTCAAGATTCTGAATCTGCCCACAAGCAGCTGCAAGCGAACTTGTGCCCTCTCCAAAGACTTCTGTGGGATTGTAACCACTCGCATCGGAAATCACTTCTACATGCAGATCCAAGCTCTGAGCCAATGCGACTCCGATCCTGGGAACCGCTGCGCCAGGGCCACAAATCACTAACCTAGAAGGCAAGGAATCAACAGAGCTGGCGAACCTGAATGTTTGCTTAATTTCAATATTGATCCGCTGCAATACCGGCGACATCGCAGGCATAATGCTTGCAAACTCGCAAGATGCTCCAACCGGATTAACAGGTACACCATGAGTAAACAAGAGATGCTCACCGTTGATCGCAGCACCTTGAGCTTCTTGGTCAAACTCGGGACTCATTGGATCACTAACACCAACTTTGCCGCCATTTACTTCTTCTGAATTTTCCTGATCACTCTGGTTTAAAATGAATCTGCTGTATGCTTCCGACAGCTTATCGTAACCAATTTCAATCAACCGAGCAATCCTCGGAGTCCCCTCCTCAAAGTACCCGATCACACTTGATCGCCCAGAGATATATAAAACCGCAGCCCCCTCACCGGCAATGGAGGCCGCCGACATTGCCTGCTGTACATCAAAGGCTTTGCTCGGAATCATTCGATCAGCAATGATTTTGGATCGATTCATCCAGGCGAAGAGTTTTTGCAAGTTCGATTCTTCATCTGCTATTCCAATAGTTAAGGAGGATTGGCCGTCCGAGCTTAAACAAACTGCGTCCACAGGGTTTGCCATGCCCAAAGATTGCTTCAAACCGCTTTCCATCTTTGCGATCGATGTCGCCTCATCGATATCGGTAATACCCGCACGGCAAACCGAACCCGGGCTGGTATAGAACAGCTCTGCGTGCATAGCTTTCTTAAATCCGCCGAACCTAGCGATCAACTGCCGAAGTGGCTGGTCCAACTGATGGAGTCCCCCGTTCCATGTCTCAGCCCATTTTGTAGGATCAAGATCAACGCGCTCTGAGTGAACGATCTTTCCTGAGCGTACAGATGCCATCGACAGATACTCTGCAGTAAGCACTATGGCCAGCTTGTCCTTAGAGGTGAACATCCTTCGCATCTCCATCGATATTGAAATCTCGTCAACTGGTGTTATCGACGGGTTTACCGTCATACTTTCGCGTGATCCCGCACACTACCGAAACTAGGGGGCGTGTTATCGGATGCCCCTAGAACTATTCACTCAAGCTCCAGCTCAATTCGGCGGGACGCATCACCACTTAACCCATGTATGACCACGGTTCCACCCAATGCGGGGACTTGCGTGAACACAATTACCTGTTCATTCAGTAAGAGCTGAGTCCCCTCAACAGGCAGTGCGGTTTCACCAAGATACGCCTGTATCGTAATTATGCCCCCGGACTCAGCCGCGTAGAACGCCCGAACTGTTTCGACTCTCATAGCTGTCAAAGACGCCTCATCACGCAAAGGCCGAACAGAACCAGCCACAACTAGACCAAGCAATGCGAGCACCACCACCAATACTGCAAGAACAGAGCCCCGACGATTTCTACATACGGTTTGCATTATCCACCCCCCCGACCGATCCATGACCGAGGCATAGCATACATCTCCAACGCCACTGGCCCGCTCTGAATCTGAAGACTTACCCGATGGATCTGGGCCGGAATTACAATCGCCATCGCATTCCCCGATGAATCAAAGTAAGCGATTTGAATCCGATCGACATCGACACAAAGCACCGAAGATACACCGCCAGGCTTGAGTAACTCAAGCTCCGAACCACTCAATCGGATCCCGCTCCCATCAGCAAGTAAATACTGAGTAGTGGTCGCACTCCCAACCGCCAGCCCGGAAGCATCCGCTGCAAAGGGAGTCTCACGCACAAACCTCGCCGAACGCTCCAGAGCATACAGAACCCGGTCCGTATCAGCCCTGGTATCTCGAGAAACCGCATAGGCATCGGTTGATGTGACGATAATCGGCATTACAACCGCTGCGATAATTGACATCACGGTCATCGATACGATCATCTCAAGTAAGGAGAAGCCTCCGTGCATCACGAAGCAGTTTGGGTATTTCAAGGCTTTCATATCGTTGACACCATCAGCGACACCGGGAGTGTGTACGCCGCCCCATCAGCGGATGGATACGAAACCTGAACCGTTACGGTGCGAAAGACATTCTCATCTACATCAAGCGATTCATTCCCATTGGCAGAAACTAGCCTGCTTATTGACACCGTGTAACTCATCCCGAGCGAGGTGTACGATTGTGTCCCGGCAGTCATTCGGCTATAAAACCCGCTGGTTGGGGCATTCAAATAGGTGTTCGCATCAGCCAACGCATCAAACCCCAGAGAAGCATCTGAGGAAGAGACATCCGCCAAAACCCCCTCAAGGACATTGCTTGCAAGCATGGTTGCTCGTGCCGTGTTGATCACATTAGCACGCGACGCGGAGTTGCTCATCAATATTTCAAGCGTTGGCGGAACGGAAATTGCCAGCACCATGACCATGGTTACCACCTCGATAAGCGTAAACCCTCGCCTACCGAACCGATTACTGTTCATGAGTGATCCATTCCTCATTAGCGTTCCTCTACCAATCCTGAGTACGAATGAACTACGATGAGCGTCCCGGTACTCAGTGTCACAGTCGCATTTTGGGTGAACACAGAATCAAAGTCCCCGGAAATCCCATCTCTTGTGTGCGGCTCTGATCGAAAATCAAACCAAACAGTGCCATCCCCACTGCTCCCATCACCATTGACAAATGAGTTGACCGCTACCCCCGCATACTCATTTTCCAGATTAGAAAACTTCACACCCCCGTCTATCGGATCCACAATATCTATAACATCTCCCACCTGATTCAGTGTGACAAGTGTGAGCGTATTTGCGCTTGTGTCAACCAAGACCCCTGCCGGAACCCCACTGGCCATCGCTCGACCCCGAGCAAACTCAAACAAACGGACAACCTCATCGCGTGAAGCACCTTGGCGTGCCTGCACACTCTGATTTATAACCGGAATTGCCGAGGTCGCAAGAACACCCATAATCACAATGATCAGGAGCAACTCTAACAGTGTGTAGCCATACTCCCCACGACTAATACGTGGACCCACACCATTGAAAGTTGGACACTGACCAGTTCTCACAACTCATTTGCTCCGAGCATGGTGCCGCTCCCGTCATCTACGGAAGACGATTCCGAACAGTTTGAATAGAATATCGCGACCGGTGGTGTCGCATTGTTATCAAAGTAGTAGTTCCATCCCGACGCCCCCTGTGACACCACTGCCCTGTTGGTTGCTTGCCCAAGGCTTACTGACTGAACCCCGCTCACCCCCGAGTATGGATTTGCAGGGATATCAAACTTCACAACAGTATTTCCGGTCAGTTCCGCGAGTGTCGGGAAGGGATCGCTCCCATTAATCACCGCGTTCATCCGGAATGTTGCTACGGCGGTACGGACACCTGCGAGCGTGCTCTGCGTTGCTGCAGAGCGTGCATCATCGGTCGCCCCGCTAAACTTGGGCACAGCGATTGCAGCCAATATTCCCAGCATGACAATCACAACAAGAAGTTCAATCAGTGTAAATGCTCTTTGCGCCACAGCCTGGCCCCCTATTTGTTAATACTTATCATCTGCCACATGGGCAGAAATACAGACAATGCAATCAGGAGAACGATTCCTGCCATTGCGATCGTTATCATGGGCTCAATTATGGTGTTGATATTTTTGGTCAGGTGTTCGGCCATCCGATCATAATGCCGAGCAATAATTCGCCCCGCTTTCCCAAGCTCCTGCGAATCCTTGCCAGATCCAATCAATCGCCTCGCGAAGTTCGGTAACGATCTTGAGTTATTGATCACATCTTCGAGTGAGCCACCATTACGCATTTCGATGCACATATTATTGCATTCTCTCTGAAACACCGGCCGCCCCGTAGACATCCCTGCGATCTCGATCGCCTCAATGACTTCGATACCTGATTCCAAACCAATACTGAGCACACTCGAAAACCGTGCCGTGGTGACCGCAGTCAAAACCTTGCTAATGTACGGCGTCCGATGAAGAACAAGTTCCATCCGATACCGACCAGCGGTGCTGTTCCACCCTTTGAATAAACCAATCACTGCCGTGACCGCCGCCCCAAGATATGCCCACCAATAGGCCATAATTGAGTCACCAATGGTCTTTACAATCAAAGTCGTTAACGGCAGGTCTACACCGTTGCTCTCAAAGATAACTGCAAATCGTGGCACCACAAAGATCACTATCACGCCCAGTGCCAGTGAAACAAAGCTGATAACGATGAGTGGGTACGACATCGCTCTCCGAACCATCTGCCGAAGTTCATTGTTTCGCTCAAGAATATCAGCCAAATGCGCCGTAACTGAAGCCATCTTTCCTGATTTTTCTGCGGACCGGAGTGTCTGAATGTAGACCTCGCCAAATACATCTTTGTATTTTGAGAATGCAACGGTAATTTTTTCTCCCGCCTCGATCATCGATGCGATATCAATTACCATGTCCCGAAGCGCATGATTTTTTTCATGCTCACCGATTGATAGTAAACCTCTAGACAATGGAATGTTGGCCTCGAGCAACGCATTCATTTCTCGAGTCAACAATGCAATATCAAGTTGAGAAACACGATCACGGTTGAAAGAAAATCCATCTCTCGAAGCGCCCTCCTGAACCTCCAAGACAATCAACCCTTGCTCACTAAGCCGTGCGAAAACAGCATCTTCATCCTTTTCATTCATTGATGAACGAACGGTTTTTCCAGACGGATCAAGTGCTTTGTAATTGTATCGCTTTACAGCCATTGACTATCCATCCTGGTTAGGCGCTCATTTTAAACTGTGCCGGATCTTCCATAACAGCTTCATCTACAGTGGCGTGGAGTTTGTTGACTTCCTCGATTGTCGTCACCCCCAACTTGGCATTCTCAACCCCGCAGTGCAGCATTGTCCGCATTCCCGAACGATGAGCAGCATCTACGAGATTCTTAAACGATGCGTTCGTCTCAATAAGATCACGAACTTCGGCGCTCGCTGTAAAGAGTTCGTATATCCCAACGCGACCTTTGTAGCCGGTATTCATACATTTACTGCACCCACTACCGACCATAAAGGTATCGCCCGCAGATGGATCGATTCCCAGGGATTGCAATACCCGATCTGACGGCGAATCTTCTACAGCACAATCTCCGCAAACCCTGCGTACCAGCCTCTGAGCCAATACGCCGAGCAATGCATTATTTATCGCAAACGCAGGAACACCAAAATCTCGAAGCCTCGGCACCGCCCCCACCGCATCGTTGGTGTGCAGGGTTGAAAACACAAGGTGGCCCGTAAGCGCAGCCTGAGTTGCGATCTTTGCGGTTTCACTGTCTCGAATTTCACCCACTAAGATCACATCGGGATCTTGCCGAAGCATCGATCGCAGTGCCGTCGCAAAATCAAGCCCGATGGAGTTGTTTGCTTGGACCTGGCGAATCATCGGAAGCCGGATTTCAACCGGGTCTTCGATTGTCATGATGTTCCGCTCTGGCGAGTTAATCTGATTGAGAGCTGTATACAGCGTTGTTGTCTTACCCGAACCAGTCGGCCCGGTGACCAACACCATACCGTGTGGCTTGGAAATCATCTTCTCAAACGACTCCACGATTTCTGATGGCATCCCCAAACTCGAAATTTTCCCAATCTTTGCGGCACTACTCAACAGCCGCAACACAGCGTTCTCGCCATGGATAGTCGGAATTAGGCTCAAACGAACATCAACGGGCTGCCCATTGAATGCAAATCTGAACTTGCCATCCTGAGGCCTGCGTGTCTGAGCAACATCCAGTTGAGCCATAACCTTCAGCCGCTGGATTATCCCCTCATGCAAAGAAATGGTTGGCCCACGAAATGTTGTCAGAATCCCATCAACACGATACCGGAGATGCAGCACCTTGTCATCTGGATTCACATGGATATCCGACGCGTTCATCTCTGCCGCAGAATACAGGATCTGATTCACAGCGGCAACAATTGGTTCCTGATCAATCGAAACAATCAGATCTTCAGTATCGCTACTCTCAATTTCTACTCCTGTATCAAGCGAGTATGCACGAGTTATGAGTGAACTGAGCTTGAGCCGATCTACGACCACCGGGTCAATTTGCAATCGGATCGCTTGGCGAAGCTCATCAAGCGACTGCAGATCCAGAGGCTCATGCATTGCTACTGTTGCGATCTCACCGGTTACGAACAGCGGAAACGCATGGATCCGCTCGGCCATACTCTTTGGGATGAGCCTGGAGTTCGTAATGTCAACATCATACATCTCAAGGTCTACAAACGGATATTCACAAACAATGGCCTTGGCAAGTGCAATGTCTCGCGCCTTGAGTAGACCAAGTTTGAGAGCTGCCTCATCAACCCCTATCAAATGTTCTTGAGCGCACTGACGAATTTTCTCGACATCGCGTGCAGCGAGCTTCCCCTCTTCAATAAGCGACTGGATTATAAACTCACTAGCCTCAAGCATTGTGATCACCCTCCCCCTCTAATCTCAGCATAAGGCTTTCAATGTGCTCTTCAAGTTGATTATCAATATTGCTAAACGCCCCACCGATTAGATACGCCGGGCGACGATCTGTCATCTGCACCCGCATCACCCGCATCTCACACTGGATCAAGACCTCACTCTCAGATTCGGTATCAGGGCCATCAAAGTCTGCTACTTTGATCTCAATCATCGCCCCTCTGGGGAAGAATGTGTCAGTGATAAATCCAATACCCGCAACTGAAAAATCGATAAGATGTACATCAAGCCAGCCATCTTTACAGCCTGCTGTCTTGTTAAACTTGACGAGTTTGGAATGTGAAAAAGCGATCCGCACCTTGGCAGGAAGCGAAATCTCGTGACGCTCATTTCTTCTGATTATCAACCCACTCATGCTTTGGTAACCTCCGCAGCGATGCTTCACACATCGAGTACATCAGATCACCTCATCGTCCAAGAACCTCTCCGCCTGAGCCCAAACTCCGAGAACTACTCAAAGAGGGGGTAAATTAACCCAAACCTGAATGACCTACCTCTGTTAGGGTTGCGATTCTCTCACTTTCACCCTCTATTTATGTTGCCCAACCCAAACAGCTATCTATACTTCAGACCCGGCATGATCGGTGTCGGGCAGTTTGATTAGTACAACAACATCGATCCGCACCCGCGGGTCCATATCTGTCACTGAAGCGCCCTTTCGCGGTTCGATCGCCGCCGGTGTCGCTGATAAAGGAACGGAAAAATCACATGGCAAACACACTCGTACAAGACCTCATCGAATCGGGCATCCACTTTGGACAACGCTCCTCAGGATGGAACCCCAAAATGGGCCCGTTCATCTACGGCAAACGCAACGGCATCCACATCATCGACATCAAGGAAACCGTCAAGGGTCTCCTCCTTGCACGCAAACTCATTCAGAATGTCGTCGCCGGCGGCAAAGATGTCTGTTTCGTAGGCACCAAGCGTCAGGCAAAGGAAGTCATTGTCCAACGCGTTGCTGATGTTGAAATGCACTATGTAACCGAACGCTGGCTCGGCGGCACCCTGACCAACTTCCGCACCATCCGCAGCCGCCTCTCCCGCCTCGAAGAACTCGAAGCGATCCAGGAAGCCGACAACTTCGAGAGCTACTCCAAGAAAATGGAATCACAGCTCCGCCGCGAGATGAAAAAGATCGCACGCAACCTTGGTGGCGTTCGCAAAATGAGCAAGCTCCCAGGCGTCATCGTTGCGATCGACGTCAAGCGCGAGACCACCGCTCTCCGCGAAGCACGCAAGCTCGGAATTCCAACCATCTGTCTCATCGATACCGATGGTGATCCAGATATGGCCGACATCGCAATCCCCGGTAACGACGATTCAATGCGTTCGATCGATGTCATCGTTCGCGAGCTCTGCAAAGCTATCGCCGATGGCAAGCAGAACCGAACCGTTTCCACCAAGGACAAAGAAGAGGGCTCTTCGGACGGTGCTCAGAAGCGTTCACGCCGAGCCCAGTACTCTGCAACCGAAGCCCCTGCAGCTCCAGCCGCCGTCAATGACGCCGCTCCAGCAGCACCAGCTTCTGCCGAGTCCTGATAAAAATTCAAATCAGTCCAATACCTATAGGTATTAGGTACAAATCAATCCACCACACGTATGCCCAGACGATGGGCAGCGTCACCCACAACGCATTACGCCGGAGTACTAGACATGGCGGAAATTTCAGCTAAAGAAGTCATGAGCCTTCGAAACAAGACCGGGCTCGCAATGATGGAATGTAAAAAAGCGCTCACCGAAGCCGGTGGCGATCTTGAAAAAGCAGAGAACCTTCTCCGCACCAAGCTCAAGGGCAAAATGGAGACCCGGACCGACCGGGTCGCAGGCGAAGGCCGCATCGGTATCGCTGTTGATGGCGACAACGCCGCGATCGTCGAACTAAAGGCCGAGACCGATTTCACCGCAAAGAACGAGAACTTTATCGACGCAACAGACCAGCTCGCCAAGCTCGCTCTTGCCGGAGACTCTGTCGAGCCGACCGCTGACATGAACGCGATCATCGATAACCTCCGCATCACCACCGGCGAGAACATCTCCATCGGACGCGTCGAACGCCTCTCAGGCGATGCAGGCTCCACCGTCTACGGGCAATACATCCACCACGATGGCAAGACCGGCGTGCTGATCCAGGCCCAGGGCGAACTCGCAGACGAGACCATCAAGCAGATCGCGATGCATGTCGCCGCGGCGATGCCTCGTCCTCTTGGTCTCAGCTCCGAAGACATCCCAACCGAGCTCGTTGAGAAAGAAAAGAAGTTCCGCATCGAGCAGGCCATCGAATCAGGCAAGCCAGAATCCATCGCCGAAAAAATCGTCGAGGGCGGCATGCGGAAGTTCTTTGAAGATGTCGCGCTCCTCGAGCAAGATTTTGTCATGGACGGCTCAAAGAAAATCAAAGACCTTGTTGGATCAGGCTGCTCACTGAGTTCCTTCACCCGCTGGCAGGTTGGCGAAGCCGAATAATTCGACTACCACAGAAACTCTACAAAGCCGGGTCACATCGACCCGGCTTTTTTAGTACACTATCTGTTCACCCACCAATGATCGGAACCCATTATGCCCATCAAAGCCAAACCAGGCGAGCAATATACCATCCGCCGTAAGATCCTCAAGATCTTCGGCGCCGCCTTCCACATCTATGACGAGAACGGCTCGGCGGTCGGTTACTGTAAACAGAAAGCATTCAAACTCAAAGAAGACATCCGCCTCTACACCGACGAGTCCATGTCAGACCCCCTCCTCACCCTCGCCGCACGCTCGATCATCGACTTCGGCGCCACCTACGACATCACCATGCCCGACGGAACCCACATCGGATCACTCCGGCGCAAGGGACTCAAATCCACATTTCTAAAAGACGAATGGATCATCTTTGACAACGAAGGCACCGAGATCGGCATGCTCAAAGAAAAGAGCCTCCTCATGGCATTCTTCCGCCGCGGCGACCTCTCCGCCTTCTTCCCACAACGATACGAGTTCTTCAAAACCGGCTCCGATGAACCCGTCGCCTTGATCCGTCAACATTTTAATCTCTTCGTCTACCGCCTAGGCCTCTCGATCCTCAAAGATGACGAAGACCTCGACGAACTGTTGGTCCTCGGAGCAACATGCCTCATAGCCGCCATCGAAGGCAGACAGTCCTAGAGTCCCGAATAGTCCCCAGATTTGCACGCCTGATTCATTCAGAATAGGAACACACCATGAATACCATTCTTACCCGCCGCCAAGCGATCACCACCATGTCCGCAACCGCTGCCGGCGTTGCTGGGCTCGCGTCGATCGCCCCCGCCTCAACTCTCGCAACGCTCAATCTTGGCTTTGACGAGGCCACCAAAGAATACACGCTCCCAGATCTCCCTTACGCACACAAATCACTCTCCCCCCACATCGATGTCATGACCATGACCATCCACCACACCAAACACCATGCAGGCTATGTACGAGGCCTCAACAAAGCCCTCAAACAACTCCACGCAATCCGCTGGGAGAAGGGAGACCCAGGCACCCTCCAGCATTGGCAACGCCAACTCGCCTTCCACGCCGGCGGGCACATCAACCACTCCCTCTTCTGGGAAGGCATGTCCCCCGACAAAGACCATGGCGGAGTGGGAGGCGGAGATCCAACAGGCTCACTTGCAAAGGCAATCACCCGCGACTTCGGATCAATCGAAAAATTTAAATGGCAGTTCAAAGCCGCCGCCAAATCCGTCGAGGGTTCCGGCTGGGGTTGGCTCGTCTATGAACCAATCTCCAGTCGCCTCATGATCACCCAAATGCAGAACCAGCAGGACATGATGTTCGCCGGCGCGATTCCGCTCCTGGGAGTCGATGTCTGGGAGCACGCCTACTACCTAACCTACCAGAACCGCCGAGGCGATTACCTCAGCGCATTTATGAATGTCATCAACTGGCCAGAAGTTCAGCGTCGATTCGACGCGGCAACCAACTAACTTATTCAATACAATCAAAGCTGATTAGTCCTTGCGGACACTGCCGGATCGGCGGAACCGACCAAACACCACGCCCGGCTTGCCCTTTGGGGCAGGCTTAGCTGGAGCGATCGGTTTGAGCTCTGCGAGCCGAGCGATCTGCTCGGCGTCAGTCGGCATCGTATCGATTGCCTGCTGGGATGTCTCAAACCCATTAACTGGATCGAGTGCAAGAGCAAACCACGAGTCCCAGAGTTTTTCATTGCGCTTGGTAAACCGCGACGAACGCACCGCTTCACTCGAAGAAGCAACATTAGAGTACGACATACCCGTCGCCAGCAAATACCCGATTTCAATAATCGACCGGGTCTGTTCAGAGCGTGCATCCGAAATCGAGTACTGATTATGCAATGCTTGTTTAAGCCCAAAGAGTTCTACGAGTGTGCACCCATGACGGTCGACCAGCAACTCGTCCATCGTAAACGGTCCGTGGTAAATCTTCTGCTCAGAAGCATGCACGCATGATTCGAGAAGTTGCCCCATCAGCCGGATGGCTTCATTGAACTCCAACTGACCACCGCGTGCCTCAAGCAAATCGCCGAGCGTCACGAGGCCCTCCTGGTTCCCAGGATAATCAGTAATCACACACAGCCGACCAGTATCGTCATACCCAACACTCTGGACTGTCAGAATATGAGCATGATCCAAGTGAGCTGTTTTGATAAATCGGTCATAGACCCGACGACGAGCAACCGTGTCAGTAATATGGTCAAACCTATAGAGAAGATGATTCGTTCGATCACGCTCATGAAGCATGATCAACCGATCACACCGATGAACCCCCGCAAGCGGGCGCACAGAAACATACGGCCCAAACCGGATCGTCTGAGTAGACTCAGGAGTGGACTGATTTTCAAAGGCATTGTTGAACAAAGTCATCGGCCCTCTTGAACATGAATCGGCGATCCCCGTGAGTCCGGATCCATGCTCGGCAGCGTCGAGTTAGATTATACGCCCAAACACACTTGCAGGCGCGTACATCCATATTCGGACCCAAAGATGCCCCATCTCCACAATTCTATCAGAAGTGCCCCATTGTTTGGGGAATGTTCCCATACCTTGACTCTACCTCAAAAACCGCCATCTCAACTGATATAATCCTTTGGCCAGTCCATTCGAGATGACACAAATCGTCCCGATAACCATCCCGAGAACAATGACACCTCCCGCCGGAAAATCCAGGACGGGAAGAATGAGGTCGACTTTCGATGCCGTATTACATGTCCATGGGCAAGATGCCCAAAAAACGCCACACCCAGTTCCGCCGACCAGACGGCGCCCTCTACTCCGAAGAAGTCTTCGGGACCGAAGGCTTCGCCGGCGCTACAACGACCATGTACCACATCCATCCCCCGACCCAGGTCATCGGTTGGAAAAAGCTCTATTCCACAAAGCCAGAGTATGTCGAAACCGACACCCTCCGCCTCCAACATGTCAAAACGCAAGAAGCCAAAACCCACGGCGACCCCGTAACCGGACGCGTCGTCCTCTATGGCAACTCGGACATCGAGATGGGACTCTGCCAACCAGAAACCCAGATGCCATACCACTACAAAAACGGCCAAGGCGACGAGCTTCTGTTCATCCACTTCGGTTCGGGCACCGTCTACACCATGTTCGGTACGCTCAAGTTTGGCGCCAAAGACTACATCATTCTCCCCAAGGGTGTCATCTACAAAATCATCTTCAATGATCGCCCAGACGATGGTTCCGACAACGAAGACTTCGGCGGCAACTCCAAAGCAGACATGCCCCTGGGCAAGTTCCTCTGCTTCGAAACCTGCAACGCCAGCCACATCGCCCCACCGCCGAGCTACATCGCCAAGAAAACGGCACAGTTCCTCGAACATGCGCCGTACTGCGAACGCGACCTCCGCGTTCCCTTTGAGGACAAGGACCACCCACTCGCCTACGACGAGAAGGGTGAGTTCGAGGTCCGCATCAAAGCACGCGACACCATCCACTCCTACACCTACCCGTACCACCCGCTCGAAGTCGTCGGCTGGGACGGCTGCTACTACCCCTACTGCTTCAACATCGGAGACTTTGCACCAATCACCGGCCAGCTCCACATGCCGCCGCCGATCCACCTGACCTTCGAAGGGTTCAACTTCGTCATCTGCTCCTTCTGCCCGCGCGCCCTCGATTTCCATCCCAACGCGGTCGTCGTGCCCTACAACCACTCCAACATCGACTCCGATGAGATCATGTACTATGTCGAGGGCAACTACAAAGCCCGCCGTGGCATTAGTTCAGGCTCGATCTCCCTCCATCCCCAGGGCCTCGCCCACGGCCCGCACCCAGGCACCGTCGAAGCCTCGCTGGGCAAAAAATGGACCGACGAACTCGCCGTCATGTGCGACACCTTCCGCCCCATGTTCCCCACCAAGGCCTGCATGGACATGGATGATCCAGACTATCCCGAATCTTGGCGCCAAGACCACTTTGCCCCAGGCGAAGTCCGCGGCGCCGACGGCGAAGAAACCAGCGCCGACGAACAGCCCATCAATACTTGGGACTAAACAGCGAATAAATCGACCCACACAGCCCGGTTCAGACCGGGCTGTTTTCTTATCAGGATTCCGCATGAATCCCCCCTCGAACCTACACTCAATCATGAAAACAATCATCGAACCCTTCCGCATCAAGTCCGTCGAACCCATCCGCATGACCACCCATGAGGAACGGCTCAACGCACTCAAAAAAGCCCACTACAACCTCTTCGCCATCCCCTCAGATGATGTCATGATCGACCTCCTGACAGACTCAGGCACCGGCGCGATGAGCAGCGAGCAATGGGCCGGGATCATGCGGGGCGACGAGTCCTACGCCGGGGCCCCAAGCTGGTTCCGCTTCCGCGATGTCATCGAAGAAATCACAGGCATCCCCAATATCCTCCCCACCCACCAAGGCCGAGCATCCGAACGCCTCCTCGTCGAGGTCATGATCGGCCATGGCGAAGCCGGCAAAGGCAAAATCGTCCCCAACAACGCCCACTTCGACACCACCCGCGCCAACATCGAACACTCCGGCTGCGAAACCATCGACCTCCTCACCCCAGAAGGCCAGGATCCAAACACAGACGCCCCCTTCAAGGGCAACATGGACCTCGACGCACTCGAAAAACTCCTAAGCGAACGCGCAGACGATGTGCCATTTGTAATGGTCACCATCACCTGCAACTCCATCGGAGGCCAGCCCGTCTCCCTCGAAAACATGAAGGCCGTCCGCGCCATCTGCGACAAGTACAACAAACCATTCATCCTCGACGCATGCCGCTTTGCCGAGAACGCATGGTTCATAAAACAGCGCGAGCCGGGCCAGCAGGACCGCCCCGTCGCTGACATCGCCCGCGAACAGTTCGACCTTTGCGACGGCTCAACAATCAGCGCCAAAAAAGACGGCATGGTCAACATCGGCGGCGTCCTCCTCTTCCGCGACAAAGAGCTCGCCAACACCGCAAGCAACCTGCTCATCCTCACAGAAGGCTTCATGACCTACGGCGGACTCGCAGGGCGCGACCTCGAAGCCATGGCCGTCGGTTTCCATGAGGTCCTCCGCGAGGACTACCTCCGCTACCGAATCCGCTCGACCGAATACCTCGGCGAAAAACTCCTCGAAGCCGGCATCCAGATCGTCCGCCCCGCCGGCGGACACGCGATCTACATCGACGCTGCCCATTTCTGCCCCCACATCCCAAGCCACGAGTTCCCTGGACAAACCCTCGCCGTCGCGCTCTACGAAGCCGGGGGAATCCGAAGCTGCGAGATCGGCTCGGTCATGATGGGTGAGCACGCCCATATGGAGCTCGTAAGATTAGCCATCCCTCGGCGGACCTACACCCAGTCCCACATCGACTATGTCATCGAGATCATCCTCGAAGTCAAAGCAAACGCCGCTTCACTCCCCGGCTACCGTATCGTCAAAGAACCCGCAGCCCTCCGCCACTTCACCGCAGAGTTTGAGCCGATTAGCTAACAAACCAGCCCTGTAAATCAAGTACCAAGGCACAACTCGCCCGATATACACATATGTACACGCAATTGCGTGTGCTTTGCCCTGCAGGAGCCCCGGATGCCGTCAACAGATCAACCGCCACAGGTCGCCCCCTGGCGCGACCGCCTCTATGTGATCATCTTTGAAGCCGACACGAAGGCCGGGAAGAACTTCGATGTCGCCCTCATCATCGCCATTTTCTTATCAGTCGCCGTGGTCATCCTCAGCACACTCCCCTCGGCCGCCAACAAGCCCTACAGCACAATCTTCCTCACGCTCGAATGGATATTCACCGCATTCTTCTCCGCCGAATATATCCTGCGTTTGATCATCGTCCGCCGTCCCGCGCGGTACGCACGCTCATTCTTCGGCATTATTGATCTGCTCTCCATTCTGCCCGCATTCATCGGACTCATCGTTCCTGGGGGAGAACGCCTCCTCGTCGTCCGAACCCTCAGGCTGCTGCGGATCTTCCGCGTCTTCAAGCTCGCTCGCTACCTGTCGGAAGCCACAGCCCTCAGAGACGCCCTCTATATAAGCAGACACAAGATCGTGGTCTTCATGGCCACCGTGCTCATCGTGGTCCTCATCGCCAGCGCCTTTATGCATGTCGTCGAAGGAACCGCCGGGGCCGGCGGCAATGAGTCCTTCGATTCGATGCCCAGCGCGATGTACTGGGCCATCATCACCATGACCACCGTCGGATACGGAGACATCGTCCCCACCACGGTCTACGGCAAAATAACAACCATGATCCTGGTCCTCGTCGGTTATTCACTCATCATCATCCCAACCGGGATCCTCACCGCAGAGATCTCCGGAAGCGGATCGACAGAAACAGGCACCACAAATCCGACACCAGTATTCCGCACATGCCCATCATGCAACTCCAATGAACACGACCAAGACGCCCTCCATTGCAAACGATGCGGCACCCATCTAACTTCTCAAACTCCCACAACTGACGAGTAACCCACGGCACAATATGGACAATCGGGGTAACAGGGCACCAGATGAATTTTATGGCCTGAATCAGCCTTCAGAACTCGGAAACAAAAAATTTGAACTCGCCGTGAAATTTAACTCTAACTCCCGTCAATCGGTGCGAGTGGTAATAATCGGGAATGAATATATATCGATCCGGACCAGAGACTGAAAGAATCGAGCACCGCGCGTTCATGCTAAATGACTGCGAGGCGTTCTATCGCCTCAATAGCCATCCTGAGGTTATGCGCTTTACCGGCGAGCCACCATTAAACTCACTGGAAGACGCCCGGCAAGCAATCGCTGACTACCCGGATTTCGAAACGGTAGGCTACGGACGGTGGGCATGTGTTCTGAAAGATACCCGTGCCATCATCGGATTCTGTGGCCTTAAATACTTGCCGGATCTAAACGAGGTTGATGTGGGGTTCCGGTTCCTGCCCGAGTATTGGGGGCAAGGGATTGCAACAGAAACATGTACTGCGTGCATCGCGTTCGGTTTCGATGTTCTCAATCTTAACCGCATCATGGGATTGGTGCTCACAGAAAACGAAGCGTCAATCCGCGTCCTCGAAAAATGTGGACTGACCAAACATGGCGAAATCATGTACGATGGCGAGCGTGCTCTGAAGTACGAAATCCTTCGCTCGACCAGAATCCAGAAACTAATCAGATGATCGAAAACCTGCCAACGCGACGAGGGTGCGCTCTGACCCCCACAGAGCACAGACGGTCTCAGATATTTCCAAAGCCGTTTAACTCAAAAAATCAGGGGGAGAGGACTCGAACCTCCAACCTTTCTGTACCGAACGAGACGCGCTACACCCCGAAAGGCCTGCGGGCACTAAACACCACCCGCGACTTCAACACCAGCGTGGCACTCTCAATCTGACTATTCTATAAAGTATCAACCAACCTGGCCCCGTTAAAATGGGCTCACAAACTCTGGTTTCGTGGTATACACATTATCTTCGATCGTCGCCGGATCACCATCAGGCCCCGCCGAATAGAAGTAAGGCCGCTGCGAAGGACACTTCCCGCCATCGGAATCTGTTTCAACAGGATAATCCAATCCGCCGCTCTGACGAGCTTCCTCTTGGTCTATCTGCAGGATCTTATTCCGGCGAATTTCAATCCCATCAAAGGGAACAAAGGACAAATCTGTAGGCAGAGACTCAGCCGTGAAGAATCCAGGACCGGAACTACTCGTATCCAATATATCGAGTGCGTCACCAGCCTCACCAAGTTCTCGGCGATCTGCTGGCCCCGTTGAATCCTCAATGATTCCATCAAACTTAGGATGAACATATCGGATCGGATTCCCCCATGCATCGAAGACCGTAAGCAAACGAGGCTGAAAATCAAGATCGTCATCCAAATCGTGATAGCTTATCATCGAACCATCAATGCTACTTAACAGCGACTCAACATCCGATGACTGACCGATCGACTCCAAGTACAACCCGATGGAGTTGATCCGGTAATGCCTCACCGGAGCACCGGGATCATCACTCGGAATTTCAACATCAATCACACCATCAACCGCTGGGTAATACACGATGTCCCCGCGAGCATTGCCCCCAAAATCTTCTTCCAAGGTGACAGCAACAATCGATGGAGGATTCGACCCGCTATTTGCGATGTAATCCGCGAGCGTTTGATCAAGGACCTGTAGCACACCCTCAGTCGCACGCTTCCGACCTGAATCAGCCATCGACGCCCCCACTCCGATGGTGATGGCCGCGAGCAACGCGATGATCGCGACAACCATTACGATCTCAATAAGCGTAAACGCTCTAGCAAAAATGATCGGCATGGTTCGATTGGTATCAGTCATGATGAGCTCCGATGCGAGCGAGAGTGCGATGGGCTGAGTAAACGCGATTATGCGTAGCTACACGATATGCGCTGCAGTTGTCCCCGTTGATATACGACCAAATGAATCCGCGGATCCCTTATCAGCTCCGTTGAACGCCTGATTCTGGACCAATTCGACACTATTGATCGCCTGATTCCTGATCTTTACTCGGTGACGCCTTTGGCTCTGATGCCGGCTTTGGCGTATACATCGCACCCCCGGTGAACCCAGGCCCCATGATTGAAGAACCCATGATATTGCCCCCCATTGGTGCACCGCCCTGTCCCGGCCGAGACGGCTGACCTCTCTGCGCCCCAATACCCTGCTGTTGCTGGGGTTGTTGAGGTCGCTGCTGAGGCTGCTGTGGTCGAGCTTGACGAGGCTGGGGAGCAGCGATGCGAGCCTTGAATATAAAGCCTGTCACTTTCTCGCGAATCTCCCGCATCATCCCCTGGAACATCCGCTGCCCCTCACGTTTGTACTCAATCTTCGGATCAGTCTGAGCAATCGCCCGGAACCCGATCGTGTCCTTCAACTGGTCCATCGAGTACAAGTGATCCTTCCAAGATGTATCAAGCGTCTCGATCAAAATCATCTGCTCGAACTGGATCAACTCTGGACGCGAAAGCGTCTCGACCCGCGCCCGAATAGCCGGCTCCCGATCATCCGTATCCAAATACCGCATCCGTTCCGTGAGCCCCTCGCCATAGCGCTTCACGAGTACCGAATCGAGCTCGTCATCACTGGTTGTCGCCAGAGCTTTCTCAACCATAACAGAAAGGTCGTCGGTCTTGAGCGACTCTTTGGTTGCCTCGATGATCCGAGCGCGGGTCTTGGCCGGAGGCGTCGTCTTGATCTGATCAGGAGACATCTCAAGACCCAAGCGATCCTTACCCCATTTGACCAGATTCTCAAATGCAGCAGCCGGATCCTGCCGAGCGATCATCGTTGTCCGTTGCATGATGAAGTCCGCAGGGAACTCCGCCTCGCGTTTTTCGTAAAGCTCACGAGCCGTGTCAATAATCAGATCACGAACCTCGAGTTCCTCGTCATTGTGAGCCTTGAGAATCTGATCAGGATCAAGATCTTTCGTAAACTTATCCTTCGACCAGATCGCTAACTGCTCAGCGCCATAACGCGCATCGGCAAAGTTCTCGATCTTCTCCAGAGGCTCAGCATCAATCTTGGCAAACGCCGCAAGCTCAAGCATCTCCTGAACAGCACGCCGCTCAGATGCCCCACCCTCACGCAGCGATCCAGTATCAAGCTCGATCCCGAATCGGCTCTTGGCCCAGCCATGAAGCCCCGCAGAATCAAAGTCGATAGAAACTTCCGACCCCTCAATCGGCATGTATTCACCAAGCGTGATCACGATCGTCGCCGTGACATCTTCCTTAGCGAGCTTCCGGATCGCGATATCCATCTCAGTCGCGTCCTTGCCCTTGAGACGCTCGGGAAGAATCGAACAATCAAGCTGCTCGCGGGCATAATCCGCAGCACAGGTCGCCGAATAATCATCGTCCAAATACTCAGCGATCGCGTCATCAACCACATCCTCGATGTATTCGAAGACAAGGTCCTTCACCTGACGCCCCTCAAGAATCCGCTGACGCAACCCATAGAACCGCTGACGCTGATGTTCCATAACCTCGTCATATTCAAGAATGTTCTTCCGAACCTGGAAGTTCCGCTCTTCGACCTTCTTCTGGGCCCGCTCAACATTCTTGGACAACCAAGGATGCTCGATCGCGTCCCCTTCTTTCATCCCAAGACGCGACAACAACTTCATTGTTGTCTCGCCCGCGAACATCTTCATCAGATCATCTTCAAGCGATACAAAGAACCGCGACGATCCATTATCACCCTGACGACCAGACCGCCCACGCAGCTGGTTATCAATACGCCGAGATTCATGCCGCTCGGTACCAATGACATGCAGCCCGCCCATATCCTCAATATTCTCATACCAACGGATCCGGTGCAGAATCGATCGTCCACCCTTATCAAGCTCTGTCCGGAGATCCTCAGCACTCGCCGACTCGATCCCCTTCCCGCTCATCCAAGTATTCTGACCCGCCCAATGGCGCAGCAACTTGAGCTCAAGCTCCGCAAAGTCCATCGTCTCGGCATCTCGTTTCTTCATGCCCTCAGATTTCAGTTCAACTGATGCAATCTTTCGGTACACATTCTCGCGGAGTTCTGCTTCGTTCATGTCCGCCGAAAGCCCGCGCGACGCGAGCCCACGCTTGAGCAGATGTTCAATAAACTCATCGCGATCAAGCTTCCCAAGCTTAATATCCGTACCACGCCCTGCCATATTGGTCGCAATCATCACCGCACCAAGATGCCCCGCGTCCTCGACAACATTGGCCTCACGCTCGTGCTGCTTTGCATTGAGCACCGAGTGCTGAACCTGATACTTCCGCGTAAGCATCTGAGAAATCATCTCGGACCGTTCAACCGAGGTCGTGCCAACCAAGATCGGACGCCCCGCATCGTGGAACGCCTTGATCTCATCAACGATCGCCTCCCACTTGTCCTTGGCCCGCAGGTACATGAGGTCGTCATAGTCACCACGAGCAATCGGCTTATTGGTCGGGATCGAGATCACATCGAGGTGATAAATATCATGAAACTCTTGCGCTTCGGTATCCGCTGTGCCGGTCATACCCGAGAGCTGCTTGTACATCTTAAAGAAGTTTTGCACGGTCACCGACGCAACAGTCTGCGTCTCGGCCTTGATCGGCACTCCCTCCTTACACTCGATCGCCTGATGCAGCCCGTCTGACCACTGCCGCCCGATCATCGGACGACCAGTATTGGAATCCACAATCACAATATTGGGTTCACTCTTGCCCGTTGCGCGATCGGGCACATCCATCACGATGTAATCTTTATCGAGTTGGTACACAGCGTACGCCCTGAGCGACTGCTCAAGCAGGTGCGGGATGTCCATATTCTCATCAACATAGAACGACCCAACTCCAGCAAGTTTCTGTGCATGAGCGATGCCATCGTGGGTCAGGTGAGCCGACTTGCGGTCCATCTCGATCTCGTAGTACTGCGAATGCTGATCGCGGGCATGCTCGAGTTCTGGGAGCCGCTTGGTCTCGTCCTCAAGCCGCTTCTTCATCTCAGGCACAATAGCCGCGTCACGCGATTGCCTGATATCACCCTCAAGACCCTTGATGACTTCCTTGCAATGCTGGACCGCATCTTCTTTTCCTTGCCAAGGCTCTTGGAGATCAACAAGCTGCTTTGCGAGCCCCGTCGCCAACTCGTACCGAGGCTGATCATCATGAGCAGGACCAGAGATAATCAAAGGCGTCCTCGCCTCGTCAATCAGTGTCGAGTCCACCTCATCAACAATCGCAAACTGACGCTTCCGCTGGACCTGCTCGTCGACATTCCGCTTCATATTGTCGCGGAGGTAGTCGAAACCAAACTCCGAAGTCGTCCCGTAGACCACATCACACCGGTACATCGAACGCTTGATCTCCTCAGGCTGCATGTGCATCGGGTGGATCGCACCAACCGTGAGCCCGACCTTGGCAAAGAACGGGAAGGTCCAGTCCCGGTCACGCTGGACCAAGTAATCGTTCACAGTCACAATATGGACCTGCTGATGGGTCACCGCCGCCATATACGCCGCGAGCGGCGCCACAATGGTTTTACCCTCACCGGTCTTCATTTCCGCAATCTTGCCCTGCCCAAGCACCATCCCACCGATGAGCTGCACGTCAAACGGCCTCGCTCTAAACGGCGGACGCGACTCAGGGTAAATCTCCCGCACCGCATCGTAGATCTCATTTGGAATATCAACCTGAATAAACCCCGGAACCTCTTCCTGGCAGCCAAGGTAATCGTCAACCGCCTCGGCTGGCTCGAGTGCCTCGATCTCCGCCTTGATCCGGTCGTAAGTTTGGCGAACAGAACCGCTCAGCTGTGAAGCATCAAACTCATGCACCGGGTTAAAGATATTCCGGATACCAACAGACCGGTCCATCGCCTCGCGGCCCGCCGCAAAGACCTCGACCAACAAATCATTGGATGTCTCGCCGGCATCAAAGCGATCTCGAAACTCCCCTGTCTTGGCCTTGAGCTCCGCGTCGGTCAAAACACGCATCTGCGATTCGAGCTGAGCAATCAACTCCACACGACTTGTGTATCGCTTAACAACACGCTCATTGCGTGAGCCGAATAGTTTGGAAAGAATGCTTCCGATGACGGGAATTTCTGAGCTGGACATGTTTGGATCTCTTGCTTGTGATCAGGCCGGTTCATATCTGAATCGCCGGCCAGTGAACCGATCCGCAGACGGGCTCGAACCCGAGCGCCTGCACATCGACTAAATGATTGAATATTTTGGGTAAAACGAAAGGGACTCGGATCAGGCCAACGCCGGAGGCGGCAAACTGAGAATCCAAGGGCTGAGCCGATCAATCGACAGAACACAAATCGTGCCAGCGACACTTACCGCAGTTGTCGGCTCTGGATCATGATCAACAACCACCACCAAAGCGCTCTCGCCGCCTTGCTCAACAAGTTCCCGGATCGCCTGAGCGACACAGTGCGAAAGCCTGGTCACGCGAGTGCGCTCCATTGTCTCGCTGCAAGTCGTCGCCGCAGATGCCATACTCGTTACAAGCAAATGCATCGCGATCGCAGCCACAACCCAGCTCGTCGCCCGGGATGGGCGGCTCGTCGTGGAAATCGGTTGAGATGGAGGTGTGGATGTCATCATGGTTAAGTTCCGTAAGTATCGGCATTGAGACCCGCCCGAGCAAGTTCCACTGGAGATCTGAGGCTGTTTTTTGACCCCCGAATCCATATTCAGCCCCTCACCCCGCCTGATCACTCAATGGGAGAACTCCTCCGCCATTGTCAAAGGATATTTCTGCCAAGGTCCGATAGAGTTGAAGTCCCCGAGCACGGAAGCCGGGGACAAATTTGAATGATTCCGACCGATGACCGACAAGGACGCCACGATGCTCGCAACCCGCCAAGCCCTGACCCCCACCCGCGAATCCCTCACCCACAAATTCACCATCGGACGCCACGAGGGCTACCTCACCATCGGCCTCTACGCCGACGGCACCCCGGGCGAAATCTTCATCAAAATCGCCAAAGAAGGCTCCGCAATCTCAGGCATGTGCCAAGCATTCTGCAGAGCATTCTCCATCGCCCTTCAATATGGACTCCCGGTCGACGAAGCCGTCAAACGCTTCAAAGGCATGCGATTTGAACCCCACGGCAACACCAGCAACCCAGACATCCCACAAGCCGACTCCATTATCGACTATGTCGCACGCTACCTCGAACTCGAGTTCACCAGCCAATCACGCAACAGTTAAACCACCCGATTTGGCGGCTCCTCCCCATTAAACACCGCCGTCACGCTCGTCTGGACCATTTCTGTCATCGCACGGCGCCATCGCTCTTCAGCACTCCCAATATGCGGGGTCAGCACCGCACGGTCACACGCAACCAACCCCGGATGCACCGCCGGCTCATTCTCATACACATCGAGCCCCGCCCCCCAAAGATGCCCTGAATCCAACGCCTCAACCAACGCCGCCTCATCAACAATCGGCCCCCGTGCGGTATTGACCAGAATTGCATCAGGTTTCATGTTCTTGAGCCGTTTGGCATCGATCAAATGCCGAGTCTCAGGTGTCAATGGCGTATGAATACTAACCGCATCCGCCTCCCCAATCCCCTCATCAAGCTCCACCCGCCGTGCACCAATCGGTGCCATCTCAAACTCCAGATGCCTCGACCGAGCCACATACGCCACCCGCATCCCGAGCGACTTGGCCCGCAGCGCCATTGCATACCCAATCCGCCCCGCCCCAATGATCAATAGTTCTTTGCCGCACAGATCGAGCCCAATGAAATCAGCCATCCCGAGCTGCCCGTTAGCCGAATAGTCCGACGAACGAGCGTACCGATCCGCCTGAATCAACCGGCGAGCGACGCTGAGCATAAGCAAAAAGGCAACATTGGCAGTCCCCTCGGTGACCGCATCGGGGGTATTACAAACCGCAATCCCCCTGTCTTTGCAGGCCTCAAGATCAATGTTGTCGATCCCCACTGCGAAGTTATTCACAATTTGGAGCTGTTCCCCCGCCGCATCGAGCATGTCCTTGTCCACCGGATCGGTGTACATCGTGACGAGCGCATGAGCCCCTAAAACAAAGGGCCTGAGCGTTTCTCGAGTAGCGAGCCCCTCACCGAGTACCTGCATGCAAGCGTCTGGTATTTCGAGCTTTCCGGGTATTGAGCGTGTGATCCGGACTTGTTTTTGAGGGGTTTCCATGCCTGAGGATAGGACGCATCATTCGTGAACTTTGGCATGCGTTACAGACCAGATTGTGTCACGAGAAAGGTACATTTAGAAAAATATCTCAAAAACCCTATGAAAACAGGGGGAAATGGTGTTATCGTGCCGATAGAAGTCCGGTAAAAACAACTGTAGGTGTGGGTGGAAGCCGCACACGAATTCACAACTTTGCACATATGGAGATTACAAATGGCGAAGAAAACAAAGAAAAAAGCAGCCCGTAAACCAGCCAAGAAGGCCGCAGCTCGCAAGCCAGCAGCCAAGAAGAAAGCAGCACCTAAGAAGGCCGCTCCTGCAGCCAAGAAGGTCGCCAAGATCACCGCTGCGAAGGAAAAACCACGCACCAAGTCAGAAGTCCTGACCATCATCTCAGACCATGTCGGCATCTCCAAGAAGGAAGCCGCCCAAGTCTTTGATGTCATGGGTGACATGATCCAGGTCGACCTCAAGAAGACCTCCTGCGGCTCATTCAATGTCCCAGGAATGATGAAAGTTTCCGTCCAGCGCAAGCCAGCAACCAAGGCACGCAAGGGCGTAAACCCATTCACCAAGGAAGAAATGGTCTTCAAAGCCAAGCCGGCACGTAATGTCGTCAAGGTCCGCCCACTCAAGGCACTCAAGGATCGCGTCTAATACCGACACGATTTGAGATCATCTGATCATCAACACACCCCGGCTCAGTCCGGGGTGTGTTCTTTTTTACACCCTCACAACAGGACAGCCCATTGCACAGCGTATCGTGGGAGCACGACTCGTCACGAAAGGGATATGAATGCTGAATCTTGTGAATCGATCACTACCCAACGCCGTTGCCCTCGAAACAACGCTCCTAGTCCATGGCGTCCCATCAGATGCCGCCCAGCCGCTAGCGAGAGAACTCGAGCAAATCGTCACCGAGCAAGGCGCCAATCCCGCACTCATCGGAGTGATCGATGGAGTCCCGACTGTCGGAATGACCGACCAAGAACTCGACTCCATGCTCGCCCAAGACAGTGTCCTCAAAGCCAATACCGCAAACCTCGGAGTCGCATTCCATCAAAAAATCCACGCGGCCACAACCGTGAGCACGACAATGGAACTCGCAGCCGCAGCAGGCGTGAAACTCTTCGCCACAGGCGGGATCGGCGGAATCCACAAGGGGTACAGCCAGCACCTCGACATCTCCAGTGATCTCGCGGCTTTCACTCGGTTCCCCGTCGCCGTCGTTACCAGTGGAGTCAAATCTATCCTCGATGTCGAATCTACCCGCGAAGCACTCGAAACATTGGGAGTTCTCGTCATCGGATACCAAACCGATTCATTCCCAGCCTTTTACCTACGTGAATCCAATGCCCAGGTCGATGTTCGAATCGATGACCCCACAGACCTTGCACAACTCATCAAGAGCGAACTCGCACGCACAGGTCGAGGCATCGTCGTAGCCAATCCCATTCCCGTTGAACACGAACTCGATAACGACCAATGGCAAGGCTGGCTAAACCAAGCCACATCAGAAGCGGAACAATCCGGGGTCACCGGCCGAGCAATGACACCCGCCATCCTCGGACGATTACACGAAGTCTCTGATGGAGAAACACTTAGAGCAAATCTCGCCCTGATCAGAGCCAACACATCGCTCGCAGCACAACTCGCAGTGAATCTTGACTAATACACCAACCAAACCCCTTACACACACCCGTTTATCGGGCATCTTGACACAATATTGACTGATTCTAAGCAATTGGATTCAGCGGATTCTCCCCAAATGTGCTACGATAACGGCTGTGATTGCGCCCCGATTCACCAGAAGACTTGGGAAGTCTGAGTTGTATAGGTGATGAGTTGCCCAATCCGAGAGAGCTCGGGCATGCAGAGTTGTGCCCGAATACACCATCAAGTGAGAGCGATGACCCCGCGCGTGTGGGAGACATCATCAACCAAAGGAGATTGAGATATGCGTAAGCAACATAGAATCGCAGCGATCGTATTGGCGGCAGGCATTTGTGCCCCCGCCTTCGCACAGGACAGTGTCAGCATTTTGGGCGGCGACCTCCCAGGCGATGCCCTGAATCCCTGGAATCCAAACTGCGCCTCGTATGTCGTGGATCTTTCACCATTCACAAGCACAAAGGGCCACCAGTTCGGTGTCGCCCCATTGCTCAAGACAACACAGATCGGCAGCACAAACTTTAACAACCTGTTCTCGTCGAGCACTATCAGCCCGAGCACATCAACAGGCGTCATGTACTCAACTCCAACATACTCACTCTGGGAAAACACTCCAGGGGGCGGTGTTCATGGCGAAATGAACTCCCAAGGCACACCAGTAACACCAGCCGGTCAAGCATCACGCTTCGCGATCGCACTCAATGAGTTCGGCACCGCAACCGGCGGCGCCAGCTTCAATGGCATCATCGGTGCCTATGTAAACTATGACGCATCCGACGCAAACCGTCTCTATGTTGATCGCCGCCAGGCCGCAGTCAACATGCCAGACGAGTTCGCAGGCGACTCCTCACAGTTCGGCGGCCTCTCCGTTGATGCGGATGGCAACATCTTCTACCGCGGCGACAACAATGGCTCAGTTGGTGCAAACCAACTCGCCGGAAACAACCTCTTCCGCACCCGCCTCCAAGACCGCAACTGCGGAACTATGAATCTCATCTCTGGAGCCCCAACACTTGATGCGACCGATCGCCTGGTCGTTGCACACCCAGATGTCCTGGGCGTACCCAACAACATCCCCGCACGCGTCGCCGGCGGCAACGGCCTCTCAGTCGATGGCACAGCCTTCGGTGCAAGCGCCGAACTGGTTGTTGCTGACACCGGGTCACATACCCAAACAACCGCTCACCTCGATACCACCGGCGGAATCGGTGGCGATCACCGCGGCTCCTTCGGCACCACCACCCACGATTTCTTGGGAAATGGCGCTGATTACACCCTCGCAGTCCTCGCCAAGGACGCACAAGCAGGCGGCGGCGAAACCCGCATCCTCAATGTCACCAGCGTCGATGCAGCAGGTGCAGTCCTCGGCAACAAAGGCTTCGAGATCCCATTCTCGATCACAGACAACGATGACGGATTCGTCATCAACTACACCGGTCAGGGCCAGCCAAACAACTACGGCGGCTCCACCCTCTTCAGAGGCGGCGTAGGCCACATCGCAATCGGTCGCGACCAAGCAGGCCGTGGCCTCATGGCCGCAATGGTCAACGAGAACGGCTTCCAAGACGACTTCGCAAACCAGATCGTCGTCTGCCGTTACGATTCAGCAACAGGTACCGAAGAGTGGACCCTGGCCGCATATGTAGACCAGGCAAACGCTTTTAACCCTTCAGTCAACACCAGTAAGGAAATCTGCGACGCCAGCGGCGCAGTCATCGGTATGATCACCGACCTCCCAGACATCACCGGCGGCCTCCCACTGGGCCCAGGCATGTCAGCACCAGCAATCGACTCCGTCGGCAACATCTGGTTCTTGTCCGCAGTCAAGCTCCTTGATCGTGGTCCAAACGGCGAGCCTGACTTTGACGGCGCACTGATCCGCGCTATCTACAACCCAGCCACCTTCTCCTACAAGCTCGAGATGATCCTCGAAACCGGACAGGTCTTCGCAGGACTCAACTCGGGCCTCAAGTACCGCGTTGACTTCCTCGGCTCTTCAACCGGCGCCGGCGGAGCAACCCCAGGCACCATCTACTCATCCAACATGGCCGAGTTCGCATGGAACAACTCCGATGTCTCAACTGTGGACACCTCCGATCCGATCACCAACGGTGGCTTGATCTTTGGTACCCAGATCACCTACGACACAAACGAGGACGGCCGCTACAACAACCCAACCTCAGTATTCTTCGATCCAGCATTCCCTGCTGACGAGTCATACTCAGTTGGCCTGTATGTCGGTTACTACCAAGATGAAGTCGCATGTCAAGCAGACCTCAACGGCGACGGCGCCCTTGACTTCTTCGACATCTCCTTCTTCCTTTCCAATATGGTTGACTTCAACGGTGACACCACCTTTGACTTCTTCGACATCTCGGCATTCCTGACCGCATTCAGCGCCGGATGCCCATAATGCTCATCAAACGGGTTGCTCACTCTTGAGCCGCCCAAATAAGCTTCAAACGCCCGCGCTTAACAGCGCGGGCGTTTCTTGAACCCAATCGAAAAAACGCAATCTCATACTCGGGCAAACACTTTGGCTGTGAACCTGACAAAAGATGTAGTATGTTCCGGTAGTCATCAGTTTTGAGGAGAGAGCCAATGAAATACAGTTCAATCATCGCAGGTTCCACACTAGCATTGATCAGCGGCTCAGCCGTAGCACAATGGGACCCAGACAACGGCGACTGGCTCAAATCAGATCAAACCGACATCCGCATCATGACATGGAATGTCCAAGACGGCATCTGCAAAACAAACCCAAAGACAGACGCTTTCAATAACTGGAACGGGATTGTTCGCATCATCGCATCGATGCAACCCGACATCCTGATCCTCCAAGAATGCGGAGACAACTCAGGCAACGGCACAGGATCAGGCGTTGACTCCATCGCAGATCTCACCACAGTCTCAGAACTCCTTGTACAAGGTGGCAACGACCCCTTCCTCGGTGGCGCGGTCACCTCCTACATCCAACTCTTCACAGGCACCGGATACGACCTTCCATACATTTACGCAAGCGAAGCAAACGACGGCTTCAACCGAAATCTCATCCTCTCACGATTCCCATTCTCAGACCTCAACGGCGGCGGTGCCACCTATTCCACATTTGTACTCCAACCAGATGAATACCAAACCGGCGGCACCGGCGGCATCCGCGGGTACCAGTTCGCAGAAATCGACCTCCCAGACAACCTCTACGCCGGCGATGTCGTTGTCGGCAACGGTCACCTCAAAGCAGGCGGCGATTCAAGCGACTTCGAACAACGCGCACGAGCAAGCGAAAACATCGCATACCTCATCGACTACTACTACAACGGTGCAGGCACAGGCATGAGCGACCCGCACAACAAGGTCTCCCTCCCAACCACAGGCACAATCCTCGACCCGAACACCCCCGTAATTGTCGGGGGTGATCTCAATCAAAACCCAGGAAACGGACCAGCAGAGTTCATCGCCAAAGCCGCAATCAACGGCGGAACCGACGGCACTGACCGTGACCAATCAGACTCCACCATCGACCAGGCATTCCAGCCAATCTCAGGAGATATCTCAACGCAAGGCAGTAGCTCCAAACTCGACTACCTGATTTACCAAGATTCAATCGTGACCCCCCGCCGCCAGTTCATCTTCCGATCAACCGGCTCAGGAATGGTTGACGCTTCACAAATACCTGAACCAGCCCGCTCATTTCCCGTCAATCCATTTACAGTCTCAGGCTTCTCATCAGACCACAGGCCGGTGATTATCGATTTCATCTTTGAAGCCGCAGCCGTTGACCCATGCCCAACACCACCGGACTTCGTCGACGACAATGTCCTCGACTTCTTCGATATCTCCGCATTCCTGACCGCGTTCTCTGCTCAGGATCCTTCTGCGGACATCAATGAAGACGGCCAGTGGGACTTCTTCGACATCAGCGCATTCCTCACCCTGTTTTCCGCAGGCTGCCCATAACTAGATTCAAAATCTGAACCCAACCCCCCAACCGGTTTAATCGCCGGCTTGGTCTCGCAGCGCACGCACTTCAGCCACAGCGTCATCAAGATTCCGCTTGAGCTGACGCACACGCAGCAATGACCGAACCCGAGTCAACAACTCCAGTTTGTTCACAGGCTTTGTCAGAAAATCATCCGCCCCCACATCAATCGCCCGTTCAACATCCCCCACTTCACTCAGTGCCGTCACCATGATGATCGGGATATCCCGGGTCTCATCCGCCCCCTTGAGCTGCTGGCAAACCTGATACCCGCTCATCTTGGGCATCATGATGTCGAGCAAAATAATGTCCGGCGGATTGTCTTTCACAGATTCAATCGCCTGAATCCCATCAGAAACAACCCGGACAGGCCCGCCCAGATCATCAAGGTACGCCTGAAGCAACTCAAGGTTCTGCTCGTTGTCATCAACGATCAGCACGCCCTGATGAATGACCTCAGATGATTCATCCGCTTCTGGCATTGTCGGTGGGTTGGTACTCATAGCAATCAAATCCTTTCAGCTACTGAATCATTGGAGGCCCAATCCCGGTAGACTAGCGAGTAACATCATACTACACGACACGATGAGTCATAATCCCCCTATTCCCGGGCAGGATGTGGAGAACCGACCCCCGCCAACCCGAAAGTAGGATACAGGAGACCCGCATCAATGACCCAAAGACACCCGATCCACTTCCGGACAATAAGCATTCTGGGCGTACTGTCGTTGCTGTGCTCCCTCTGCATCGCCGGACCGCTCGACTCAACACTCGACCACCTCGTAGGAAACGCGAGCCTCGCAGGAGGCAAAGCCGCGATCCACATCGTCGATCTCAACTCGGGCCGCGAACTCGGTGAATACCAGAGCACGGAACTCATGATCCCCGCCTCCAACATGAAACTCCTCAGCTCCGGCGCCGCCTTCATGATCCTCGGCAGTGAATTCGAGTTCAGAACCACATTCGACATCTTCGAGGATGTCGGCCGCAGAACACTCATCATCAGAGGCTCTGGAGACCCAGCCCTCGGTGACCCCGGAATCTTCGAAGACGAACAACAGGCACTCTCTCACGAAGCCCTCTTCGACGCAATCGCCAAAGCACTCACAGACCGGGGCATCGAATCAATACATGAAATCGTTGTTGACGACCGCGTCTTTGATCGGATATGGGCCCACCCAGATTGGCCCATCGACCAGCTCAACCGATGGTACTGCGCCGAAGTCGGCGGGCTCAACTTCCAAACCAATGTCATCAGAATGTTCCCCATCCCCGGCTCCCTCGGAGGGACCCCACTCCTAGAAATGCAGCCAGATCTTCCATGGATCGATGTGCAAATCAAAGCCAAAACAATCTCCAAAGGGCGAGACAGCGCCTGGGTCGCTCGCCCTACCCCCGCAAACAAGTTCACCCTCTACGGCAATGTCCGAGGCAAAACAGACATCCCCGTCAGTGTCCATCAGCCATCACTCTTCGCCGGCAGAGTCTTCGCACACGCACTCAGCAAACGCGGCATCAATATCAACAACAAAGGCTACATCGAAGAATCAGTCCGACTCGCCAGCCCAACCGATATCTGGGATTCAACACCAATCGCAGTCGTCACTACACCCATCGCCGATGTAATCAAACGAACGAACACAGACTCATACAACCTCTACGCCGAGTCCCTTCTCAAACGCATCGGACACGAAATCACCGGCGACCCAGGATCATGGGAAAACGGCGCCTCGGTCATCAGGCTCCTCCTGAGTCAGCATGTCAACGCCTCTGCCGCACAAAGCACCATCATCGCCGACGGCTCAGGCATGAGCCGAGACAACAAAGTCACACCCAAGACCCTCACAAAGTGGATCGGTGTACTTTCACGCCTCGACGACTGGAACACATTCAAAGCCTCCCTCGCAACCCCCGGAAACGGCACTCTCAAACGCCGTTTCACAAACGCAAACCTCAACTCTAAACTCTACGCCAAGAGCGGATACCTCAACGGTGTCTACGCGCTCTCAGGAGTCCTCGAACACCCAAACGGCCGAAGAGCAGCCTTCTCGATCATCCTCAACAACATCAAGCCCGGCAGCGGCTCCCGCGCAGCCAAGCCCTTCATCCAAGATGTTGTTACAGAAATCGATGCCTACCTCGAAGAACAAACCACAGGACTCGACGGCTAATGACCAAACTAGTCTAAACCAGTTCAATCCATACGGATCTCATCAACCCGATCCTTAACCGGCTGAGCCATCGCCAGCACCGAAGGCCAAGCACGCACTGGCTGATCGTTCCGAGCATCAACCGGCGTCTTCGGCATTGAATCAAACCCCACCCGATCGCCATTCGTCTGGTCCCACTGCCCGTCGCGCGTAAAGTCGCAGTTGGCCACCCAGTGGAACATCGCATCTTGCGGGTCATGGATATTCACATCCCGCCCGACGACAACAACAAACTTCTGAGCCGTCGCCCCTTTCCAAATCTCACCGAGAATCGCTCCACCCATCAACGCTGGTTCCGATTCTCCATACCCACGATCAGCCCTCACAAACAACCACCCGGGCACCTTGTCCGAAGTCGCCGCATCAAGCACTCCCCCGATAGACTTGGCCCACGCTACCGCCTGTTTGCACTCTGATTCCGATGGAAGATCAGCAACCCCCTCAATAACCGCCCCATCAATATCCTCCGAAACAACCTTCCGCGTCGCATCAAATCCGATCTTCATCCCCGTCCCAAAGTGGGCCCCAGAATGATCCAAAATATCCACAGCCCCAAACACCTTCTCAATATCCCGCGATGGTTTACAATGAGTGTGCACCGCCCCCATCACGCTCGATAAATCATGCACATCGACATCCTCATCAACAACAAAGATCGTCTTGGTCCACGCCATCTGCCCCGCCCCCCAGATCGCGTGCATCACTTTCCGCGCATGCATCGGATATTCCTTCTTGATCTTGATGAACACCGCGTTATGGAAGCATCCGAATAGTGGCAAATCGTAATCCAAAACATCCGGAAGAATCGTCTCAAGCAACGGCAGCATAATCCGCTCCGTCGCTTTCCCTAAAAAGTAATCTTCCTGAGGCGGCAGCCCCACCACCGTCGTCGGATACACCGCATCCCGCTTATGTGTAAACGCCGTCACCGTCGTCACTGGATACCGATCTGGCATCGAATAAAAACCGGTATGATCCCCAAACGGCCCCTCAAAAGCCGCACCCTTCCCGATGTCCCCAGCATCTTCATCACGCGGATCCCACCCCGGATGACCTGCATCCGTATCCACATACCCCTCAATCACAATCTCCGCATCACTCGGCACCCACAAAGGCACGGTCTTGGCCCGGCACATTTTCACACCCTTACCCTGCAAAAACCCCGCCATTAGTAGCTCTGAAATCCCAGGCGGCAACGGACAGGTCGCCGCATAAGGCAGCACACTCGATCCCCCAAGCGCAATCGCCACCGGCATCGGCTCCCCAATCTTCTTCCAAGACCGCCAGTGCGCCGCTCCATCATGATGCATGTGCCAGTGCATCGCGACGCGATCCTTCCCAAGCAACTGGATGCGGTACATCCCGATATTGTGCGACTTGGGTTTGGCTTCGTTCCGATCATCCGCATGGATCGTGTGGATCCCCGCGAGAGTAATAAACCGTCCTTGGTACTTCGAGTCCCATTCCGCATCATCAATCTCAGGATGCCCAAGCCCAGCAACACCGTCATTAAGCCCCGCCGGATACCCAAACCGCTCGAAGTCCCCATCATCAGGCCAGCACTTCAAAATCGGCAGCGTCGCCAGATCAATCGCCCCCCCGGTATGAACCACTTCCTGGCACCGCCCCGCCTTGCTCGATCGCTTCGGACCGATCTGCAGCAGCGGCATGAACTGCCGTGCCTTACTGATCACCTCCCCAATCGACTTTGGAAGCTCGGGCTTGACAAGCTGCCGGATCGTCCCCGCTGTTTCTTCAAGAGCCCGATCCCCAAGCGCCATCTCGATCCGCCTGTACGACCCAAACGCATTAATCAGCACCGGGAATCCAGACCCCACCGGATTCTCAATCAACAACGCCTTCCCACCAACCCCTGCAAACCCAGGATCCGTCCGCTGAGACGAATCCGATCCCACCGCCGCACCCAACCTAGACTGCCGCTGTGCCAGCTCGGTGATCTCAAGCACCGGGTCCACAGGCTCGCCAATCCGAATAAGCTCCCCAGCCCCATCAAGCGCACGAATATAAGATGTCAAATCGGGATACATAATCCAAGCGTATCACGATTTAAAGGATAAAGCATGACAAATACCCCCCCAGTCCACGAAGCCGCCCAACGCCGCGACTGGCCCGCCTACTTCGACCGCATGGAAGGCAAGCCCGCCCGAGACACCGTCCTCAAAGCATTGGCCAGTTTCGGAGACATCGACCCATCAAACCCTCCCTTGGCTGTAGACCTCGGCTGCGGAGCCGGACGCGACGCCGAAGCGATGCTCGCCGCAGGCTGGAAAGTCTGGGCACAAGACGGTAGCGCCGACGGAATCGCCAGAGCCAAAGAACGCCCAGTAATCAAATCAGCCCTTACCAACAGCAGTATCGAAATCGCACAAGCCGACTTCGAAGGCCTCCAGATCCCCAAAGCCAGCCTCGTCAATGCCAGCTTCTCCCTCCCATTCTGCCCCCCAGCCCACTTCCCCGCCCTCTGGGAGCAAATAGACGCCGCCATCGAGCCCGGAGGCCGCTTCAGCGGCCAGATCTTCGGCGACCGAGACGACTGGGCCATCATCGACGATCGCACCCATCTAACCCGCGGTGAAACTCTAAACCTGTTTGACCAATACATACTGGAGTCCTTCACCGAGGAGGACAGGCCATCCAAGCACGAAGGCGAAAACCACAAACACTGGCATGTCTTCCACATAGTCGCCCTAAAGAGAGCCGACCGCAAACAAGGATCCGTTTCATGAGTGCTGTTATTGACATCCAAGGCGTCGAAAAAACTTACAACCGACGCATCAAAGCATTGCGCGGCGTTGACCTCAGCGTTGGCGAAGGCGAGATCTTCGGACTCCTAGGCCCAAACGGTGCCGGAAAGTCCACCCTCGTCAAGATCATGACCACCGTCATCCACGCCAGCAAATGCCAAGGCACCGTCCTAGGCAAAAAAATTGGCGACAAAGCGGCACTCCAACAAATCGGGTATTTACCAGAGCACCACCGATTCCCGCCCTACCTCACCGGACGCCAGGTACTTGAGTACTACGGTGCCATGTCAGGCATCGGCCGTAAAGATCGCAAAGCAAGAGCAAGCGAACTCCTCGAACTCGTAGGTATGGAATCCTGGCACAAAGACAAGCTCGGCTCCTACTCAAAGGGAATGCGCCAACGCGTCGGCCTCGCCCAAGCACTCATGAACGACCCACAACTCGTCATCCTCGACGAGCCCACCGACGGCGTAGACCCCTCAGGCCGCCGCGACATCCGCAATATCCTCACACAACTCAAAGACGAAGGAAGAACAATCTTCCTCAACTCACACCTCCTCTCCGAACTCGAAATGGTCTGCGACCGCGTAGCCATCATGGTCCACGGCCTCGTCTCCACCCAAGGCACAATCGAAGAACTCACCGCAGACCAAAGCGGATTCGAGATCGCCGCCAACGCCCCGATCGATCAATCACTCCTGAGCCAGATCGGCACGCTACCGCAAATACCCCCTATCCTCGACGGCAAAGACCCAACCCGCATGACCTTCCAAACCGACAACGCGGCTTCAGTCCAGCCCGCAATAGACGCCCTCCGCAAAAACAACATCATCATCGAATCCGCAGGCTTCAAACGCCCATCACTCGAAGACCTCTTCATGCAAGTCGTCGACACCAACCACGGCGACAAACCCGGCGCCATCTCCGGAGCCAAAGGCAGCAAGGGGGCCAAGTCATGATCGTTACCCAAACCAAAGCAATCTTCATCGACGCCTACCGAGAACTCAACGCCAAAAAACTCTTCTGGCTCACCCTCGGACTCAACCTACTCGTCGTCGCCCTATACGCCTCGCTCGGCATCAACGAAAAAGGCGTAACACTCCTCCACTGGAACTTCGAGTCAAAGTTCTTCACCACCGCCCTCGTCTCTAAAGAACTCTTCTACACACTCCAGTTCACCACCTGGGGCGTCCCCATCTGGCTCACATGGGCAACCGCTATCCTCGCCCTCATTTCCACCGCAGGCATCATCCCCGAAATGGTCTCAGGCGGCGCCATCGAACCCGTCCTGTCCAAACCCATCGGGCGATCAAGACTCTTCCTCACCAAATACATGACCGGGCTCCTCTTCGTCGCCCTTCAGGTCTTGGTCTTCACCGTCGGCTGCATGCTCGTCATGGGCATCCGAGGCGGTGCATGGAACTTCAACCTCCTCCTCGCCATCCCCATCGTCCTCGCCTTCTTCAGTTATCTATTCGCATTCTGTGCCTTCGTAGGACTCATCACCAAATCAACCATCGCCGCCCTCCTCCTCACCATCCTTTTCTGGCTCACCATCTGGATCGTCAACACCGGCGACCAGATGCTCATCATGCAACGCGAGGGCTCCATCATCCAAGTCGAAGACCGCCAACTCGACATCGAAAAACAAATCGAGTTCGCCGACAAACGGATCGAACAACTCCGCGAGCAAGACAAACCCGTCCCAGGCGACGAGGGCAACCCACTCCCCGATGGCTACGAGGATATCCAAGAAGCAGTCAACCCCGCACTCAGGATGTCAAGATCACGCCTAGAGGAAGCCAAAGAGAGCCAAGCAACCTGGACCGCATGGGCAGCGCGTGTGATTACACTCAAAACGATCCTCCCCAAAACCCAAGACACCGTCCGCCTCCTCGAACGCCACCTCATCACCGATGAAGACATGGCCAAACTCATGGGCTTTGATGCACAATCTCAGCCCCAGAACACCTCCGAAAACGATCCCGCATTCGCAGACCCAAGGGCCGCAGAGAGAACAGCCGAGATTATGCGCAAACGATCCATCACCTGGGTCCTAGGCACATCATTCGCCTACGAGTTCCTACTCCTAGGCCTCTGCTGCGTCATCTTCGTACGAAGAGATTTCTAACCCTCTTCTGACAACTCAATCCCCCGATCGCGTGCCGCAGTGAGCGCCTCGGCAAACGCTTCCATCACCCCGAGCCCATCCAAGGCAGTCGTGGCCGCGTGCGTCGTCCCGTTCTTTGAGGTCACCCGCCCCCGCAGCGCCGCAGCGTCATCATCCGACTCCCCAAGCAACCCCGCCGACCCCACAACCGTCTGCTCCACAATCCGCCGCGCGAGCCCCGCATCAAACCCAAGCGACACCGCCGCCTTGGTCATCGCCTCAGCAAGATAAAACACATACGCCGGCCCGCTCCCCGCAACAGCCGTAAACGCATCCATCATCGACTCATCAATCGGAACAGTCTCCCCCACCGCCCCCATCAAACGCTCCGCAAGCTCAATATCAGAATCCGAAGAACTCTCACTCCCCGCGATCGCCGCCATCCCCATCCCGATCTGCGCCGGGGTATTAGGCATCACTCGAACCACCCGCACCCCACCACCAAACGCCTCAAAGACCTGCCCCGACCGAGTCCCCGCCAGAATCGAGATCACCACCGGCGATACACCTGATTGCTCAACAAACAACCGCAAAGACTCTGTCGCCGCCCCCATCATCTGAGGCTTGACCGCCAGCACAACTCCATATCCGTCCTTTTCCACGCCCCTGAGCCACTCAAACGCCCCCTGAGCCGATTCAAACCCCTGATCGAACATCCCACGCCGATCCCCGCTGGGATCAAGCACCCCAACCCGGTCCCCGCTCAAGACCCCAGATTTCTGAGCCCCCGTGATAATTGCATGAGCCATCGTGCCCCCGCCGACGAATAGAAGTGGAATCTCGATACTCTTCATACCCATAGCGTACCCGACTCCCCCAATGCGGTACAATTGACCTAGCCAAAGAAAGAATCCAAACAAGGAATCAAATATGTCCACTTTCTATCAGCTTGAGTTTGAAAAACCAGTCGCCGCCATCGAAGCGGAGATTAAGCTCACCCAACAAGCCATCGAATCCCCCGGAGTCGAAGTCCCAGCCCTAGGCGGGATCGAAGCTCCGGATATCAAACCAAATCAATCCGACATCGCTCTACTCGAAAAACGCCGCGTCCAGATGCTCAAAGATGTCTACACAGACCTCTCCCCGTGGAATACCGTCCGCGTCGCACGACACCCAAACCGTCCGCAATCTCGCGATTACATCAAGCACATCTGCCGAGACTTCTGCGAACTCCACGGCGACCGCAACTTCGGAGACGACCCCGCCCTCATCACCGGATTCGGACGCATCGGCAACCGCAAATGCCTCATCGTCGGTCACCAAAAAGGCAAAACCACCCAAGAGAAACTCGCCTGCCACTTCGGATGCGCCCACCCAGAAGGCTACCGCAAGGCCCTCGCAAAGATGAAAATTGCCGAAAAATTCGGACTCCCCATCGTCACCTTCGTAGACACCCCCGGCGCCTACCCCGGACTCGGTGCCGAAGAACGAGGCCAAGCCGAAGCAATCGCCGTCAATCTCCGCGAAATGAGCAGACTAAAGGTCCCCATCGTCTCAATCGTCATCGGTGAGGGCGGCTCAGGCGGCGCCCTAGGCATCGCCGTCGCAGACCGCGTCGCGATGCTCCAGTACTCCTGGTACTCCGTCATCTCCCCCGAAGGCTGCGCCGCCATCCTCTGGAAGCAAGCCAACGAGCAAACCAACACCGCCGCCGCGATCGCGCTGAATCTCACCGCCAATGACAACATCAAAAACGGCATCGTCGACTCCATCATCAATGAACCCCTAGGCGGCGCCCACCGAGACCACGAATCAGCTTCCACACTCCTCCAAAGCTGGATTGAAACCCAACTCGATGAGCTCTGCGAACAGTCCCCCGAAGACCTCGTCGAAGGCCGCTATCAGCGATTCCGTAAACTTGGCGATTTCGAGATCGCCCAAGCCGAATCCGTCGAATCAGCAAAGACTTAAACCAGACCTGTTCCAATTTAGGATTTTGGTAGGAACCAGCTCCACTATTTTGACAATTATCGGGGCTGCGCCTACCCTTGCACCCAACCAGCCCAACATATTGACACATCAATATGGATTGGCAAGAAGGATGGTGCACATTGGCAAAAAAAACAGCTAAGAAAACAACCAAAAAAAGCTCTACCAAGAAAACGACCAAAAAATCGTCTTCCAGCGCTGTTAAGAAAAAGACAACTAAGCGACCCGCTGCAAAGAAAGCCGCAAAGAAGACTACAAAAAAAGTAGCGAAGAAAGTCACAAAGAAAGCCGCAAAGCCCGCTGCGAAGAAGCCCTCTAAAAAAACAGCAAAGAAAGTAACGAAAAAAATCACGAAAGCAACGACTAAAAAAGTAACTAAGAAAGTTACCAAGAAGACCGTAAAGAAACCTGCCGAAAAATCTAAAGCTACAGCTTCAAAGAAAGCCCCTTCCAAAAAAGTAGTCTCCAAAAAAGCCCCTGTTAAAAAAGTAAACTCTGCAAAGGCACCCGCGCAGCCAACCAAGGCTGATCCAAAAGCCACAAGCGAAGCAGATAAAAAAGCACCCGTTAAAAAATTCAGATCCAAAGCACGCAAGCGGGTCCCTGCAGATTACGCCCCGCCTCCACGCCCTCTACTCCTAGGCCCAGGAAGCAGCCTCTCGGGCGGCCCACTCATTACCTCATCCAAGCGACCGAAGAAAGCCAAAACGGAATCCAAAGTCTCAAAACGGACCAAAACCCCGTTCACTCCAAAGCAACTTGACGAGTACAAACTCATCCTGCTCAAAAAACGAGCAGAACTTGTCGGAGATGTCCAGCATCTCGAAGACGAAGCACTCCGCTCCAACACAGGCGAAACCCAGACCGCAAGCAACGCCGCAGAGTTCGGCACCGAAAGCTTCGAGCAAGGCCTCAACCTAGATCTCGCAGCAGCCGATCGTAATCTCATCATCGAGATCGACGACGCCCTCTCACGCATCAATGACCGAACCTATGGACTCTGCATCGAGTCACACGAACCCATCAAAAAAGAACGACTCGAAGAACTCCCATGGGCAAAGTACTCCATCGCCTCCGCAAGGAAGCTAGATAACCACTTCACACGCTGATGTCCGCTCACGACACATCCACACCCCCACTGCCCCAAGCCAGCACACTCAAAAGCTGCCGGTCGTGGGTATGGCTGCTCGGCACAATCGTCTTTGGCGTCGCCACTGATCTCGTCAGCAAGTCCCTCGCCTTCGCTCGTGTCGCAGACACCCCGGTCATCATTAACCGATCAGAAGTACTCACTGAACCAAACCTCGGAAACCTCATCCCCTATCACGAGTCGGTTGTTGCAATCCCGCGCATCCTCGATTTCACACTCGTCCTCAACCCCGGCGCCGTTTTCGGAATCGGGGCAGGACAACGATGGTTCTTTGTGGTCTTCACCCTCATCGCCATGGTCGTCGCCGTGGTGCTCTTCATCAAATGGACCAAGCCACGAGACTGGATCGCCCACGCAGGATTCGGGCTCATCATCGCCGGAGGCATCGGAAATCTCTACGACCGCATCGTCTTCGGATGCGTCCGAGACTTCATACACCCCCTCCCAGACATCAAACTCCCATTCGGGATCTCTTGGCCAAACGGCGGGAGCAGCGATATCTGGCCCTATGTCTCCAATATCGCGGACCTCTACCTCCTCATCGGAATCGGTCTGCTCCTCATCTACACCTGGAAACAACCTGTAGAACCATCCGCTGACCAAACCCAAGACTCAACCGCGGCTCATTGAGCCCGCCCGCTCCCTGAGTGTATCAATCAAATCACGAACCTCACCCGCCATACGAGAGTTCGGAAACTCATCGATAATCCGCTGCCCGACCTCTGCAGCCGTGTCCCATGACCTGTCATGAACCGCAAGCTTAAACGCGGCCCCAAGGTTCTCCCTTGCCTTGCCAATCACCCCACGCGCCACTTCCATAAACTGAGCCGACTCGCTTTCAGTCAACAGATGATCCATTTCTTGGATCATCTGCATCGCTTCTTCAATCCGATCATCCCGGGCAGCAACCAAAAACCTTCGCTCTATCTCGTCCTTATACCGCTGCCGTGCAGACTCCACCCGATGCCGAAGCCCCTCTGCCAAGGGCGAATCGTGATACACACGCGTAATACGCGACGCCTCAAGCAACGCCTGGTCCCATTGATGACCAGCGATCAAACCATCGAGAACACCAATGTCCTCTTGTATCCGACCGAACTCTGTCTGTGTCCGTGCAAGGTCTATCTTTGATCGATACTCCTCAGCATCCGCCCGATACCCAAACCGCTGTGCCAGTTCATTGACCAGCACCATCGCCGCATTAAAGTCCCCCCGCTCGATATCCTCATCAATCGCCCGGCTCAACAGCTCCCGCTCCTTGTGCCGGTTCAGCACCCGACGAGCATCATCAGACAAAATCATCGTCTCTTCAAGATGCTCGATCGATTTGGTCATCTTCACAATCGAAGACTTCAATCGATCCGCATCAATCGCCGTCTCGTTGTGAGTCGCCCCACCGCTTGACCCGCACCGTAAACAAATCGGCAGCGTCGCCAGCGTAATGATCAACCCAGCCAGCCCAGTCAGCATGTAAGGCTCAGACTCAATCTGCACCCCACGAATCGCCGCGAACCCAGACAACGCCGCAGCGATCCCATAATTCGAAATAATCCATCCCGCCGAAAGCTCGTAATCCTCGTTCATCACTTTCCTTTCAACCAGTTCAAGAACCGGGCACTTCGCCCCCGCAGTTCTGCTCTACCGGAACAACACACAAGAATCGCAAAGATTCCCCCGAATCCACGCCAACCGTAAACTGATGCTCCTCATTGGCAGGTACATAGATCACATCCCCCGCCTTAATCTCATTGAGCTTCCCATCAAGAAGCACCTCGCCCGTCCCAGAAACCACATACACCTCGTGCTCATAATCATGCATGTGCTTCGGCGTATTCCCCCCAGGCGTCACCTCGATCGATCGGAGGGCGAAGTTTGGGGCATTGTCCGCCCGCCCGACCATGATCGACATAGTCGCCCCCTGTACGCCTGGGAACGCGACATCTTCCATCTTTGCCGTATGGATATTTCGAATCAATGGCATGGTCTGTCCTCCGTTGCATGCACCGTGTAGTTCTCATAGATAATATACACCATGAGCACCCCAACCGGAACCCCGCATATCCAGCCCTTCGCCCTAGGCGACTTCCAAACAAACTGCTTCATCGTCACCGATGGCGACCCAACCCCAAGCAAATCATGCTGGATCGTCGATTGTGGCTACCAACCCCAAGCCCTCCTCGACGCTATAGAGCAACAACAGCTCAAGGTCGAGAAAATCGTCCTCACCCACGCCCACGCCGACCACATGGCCGGACTCTTCGATGCCCGCTCAAGATTCCCAGACGCCAAAATCCTCATCCACCCCCTCGAAGAATCCTGGCTCAACGACCCAATATTGAATCTCTCAGCCGCCCTCGGACTCGCCATCACCGGCCCAACCCCAGACGCCTTCCTCAACCACGACGACACCCTCACCCTCGATTCCCTCACCTTCAGAATCGCCCACACCCCCGGACACTCCCCTGGCAGCGTCTCGCTCATCCACGAACCCTCAAACACCGCCCTCGTCGGAGACACCCTCTTCCACGGCTCCATCGGACGCACCGACTTCCCCGGATCAAGCTTCGAGCAACTCGAAGCCTCCATCAAAAACCACCTCTACACCCTCGATCCAGAAACCACCTGCTACCCAGGACACGGCCCAAAAACAAAGGTCGGCCACGAACGCGTGACCAACCCATTTGTATCTGGCTAAACATCTTCTTTACTTTGGGGGGCGGTGCCCTCCTTCGACAGTCTTCGGCGAAGGAGGTTCTTCCAGTAAATTTGGACAACTAGGTCGCCGAGCCAAGCCCCATGCACCGACGCCAAGCGCTCAGCTGCCCGAGGTGGAACATGTAGTGGTCATGCAGCATGAAGATGCACAACGATGCCGGAGTCTGTGCAAACTCGACATACCAGTCGTCCCCAGTAAACTGAGCATTCAACGCCTCATCGTCAAGCCCCTGGATCGCCTTGATCACTGTTTCGTGGGCGCTGTTGAAATGTGCAACGATCTCGTCCATCGACGCGTAAATATCGCCATTGGAATCGTCCTGGCAATCGACCCCGTGCATGAACAACTCATCGAACTTTGGTGGGTTCTCGATAACCGATGCATCAAGACCCAGAATCCCCAAGATCATCTTCGGGTAGATCGATAGATGCCCAAACACAAACGCCGCGTGATTGGTGTTGATTGCTTTGCCATCAGCAACCGGGAACCGGGCAAACTGCTCAGCGGTAATCCCCGCGAGCAATGAGTCGGCCAGATCCTTGGTTCTGGTCAGCGTGCGGGTGATAGTCTGAGCCGTGGATGTCGTTGCTGTGGTCATATCGATCTCCTGTTTGGTTTCCCCGTCGCCGGGGCCCCTCCAACATGTAAATAACTAACCGTTCGGTCAGCTACCAATATAGCGGCTATAAATCGCCCGAGCAACCCCCAAATCACTCGTCCCATCAATAATCGCCCGCCCATCTGCAAAGCAGGTCAGCTCGATATCAAGATCCCCATGCATGACCCGCCCCCGGATCATGTAGTCTTTGACCTCAAACCCCTCCAGAGCCCCCCCCAACTGCCTCAGATCGATCA
>JGI24724J26744_10000150_pt1 | contig 54793 bp, 46 predicted proteins | sample Cruoilmetagenom7_FD_26744 | JGI IMG/M metagenome (IMG submission 26744) | reverse complement strand
TCTCAATACACAAAATAACCTTAATCCTCTCTTTTTGTTCTTTCTGATTTGATTCTTAATTTATAACTAATATTTAATAAAGCTAACTTAAGATACACAAACCGTTAACTATAATGCCCTAGTGATTTTTCGGTATTGAAAAAAGCTGGTTTTCCATTCAATTTTAAACTTATAATAAGTTAAAATAATAACTCTAAAAACCACAATATAAAACAAGTGTGATTTTTTGCTTAAATAAAGATTATTGGGGTTTTATCGTAAAACCCTATCAAGCCAGCCTGACAGTCACCAGAGTCACAAATTAGACCAAAGCATAAATCTTACTCTATTTTTTAAAAAAATTGATTTATTGACTTAGGTCAAATAATCTGACTTAAGACAACATTAGTTTTGCAATTGAAATAATAAAAATTTAAAATGGCACTTGCAGAATTAAATACATTACAGACGGTTGGTAACGACAGTCAAGAGCGATTAGAAAAAGCCTTAATACATCTTCAAAATGGAAAAGGAATCATCTTAATGGATGATGAAGACAGAGAAAATGAGGGTGATTTAATATTCTCTGCTCACAACATGACGAATATCCAAATGGCACTCATGATTAGGAAATGTAGTGGTATTGTTTGTCTTTGTTTGACTCATGAAAAAGCGGATGCACTTAATTTACCTTATATGGTAAAGGAAAATACAAGTAGCTTCCAAACTCCTTTTACCATTTCTATAGAAGCCAAAGAAGGCGTGACTACAGGGGTTTCTGCTAAAGACAGATTGAAAACCATTCAAGTAGCATGCAGTGAAAATGCTAACAGCAACGATTTAGCAAAACCTGGTCATATTTTTCCTTTAAGAGCTAATAATAATGGCGTTCTTGAAAGAAAAGGTCATACGGAAGGTAGCGTAGATTTAATGAAATTAGCAGGCTTAAAACCAGAAGCCGTACTGTGTGAATTGATGAACGACGACGGAACAATGGCAAAGTTAGACACGATTTCCCAATTTGCAAAGGAGCACAATTTGATGCTGTTATCCATACAGGATATTATTCATTATCGTAAATTTGTAAGAGACTACAAATAAATGGCAAACTACATAGAACTCACTAAATACATTAAAAAGAATATTAATATTGGAGATGAAGATTTAAAAATCGTTTTGTCTTATTTTAAAACAATAAAAAAAAGTAAAAATGACATTTTACTTTCAAATGGAAAAAATAGTCAGGTCAGTTATTTCGTGAAAAAAGGTTGTTTAAGACTGTTTTACATGGATGAGGAAGGGAAAGATGTGACGCGTTATATTGCCTTTGAAAATCAATTTGCTACAGAACTTGTTAGTTTTATATCTAATGAACCTGCACAAGAAACCATTCAAGTCATTGAAAATAGTGAACTTCTATACATCACGCACGATGACTTTAGACATCTCCTGAAAACCATTCCCAAATGGAAAGATTTTTACACCATCTATTTAGAAAAAGCGTATGTCAATAATTCTAAAAGATTAATTTCTTTTACCACACTAGATGCTTCAGAACGCTATAAACAATTATTTAAAATAAACCCAAACATTGTCAAGCGCTTACCAAACAAGATTGTAGCTTCTTATATCAATATATCTCATGAAACTTTAAGTAGAATCAAATCTAAAATCTGACAATAAAATACAAAATACAAAACACAAAACATCTAAAAGTTATAAAATATGAAATACGTATTATTACTGGGACTATTGGTATTACAATTTACTGGTTTTTCACAATCGCTTGATTCAAAACCCAATGTTGAAAAAGCGAATGACAAGTTGTTATTAACCATCTTTCTGAAACATGATCAAAGTATGACTTTGAATGAGATTGAAAAGATAAGAACGGATCAAGGCTTTTATGAAAATCTCCCTCCAGAAGGTGTTTCTGTAGTTAATTGGTTTGTGGTTATGGGACTCGGCCAAGTGGTTGTATTAGAACTTCCTGCCTCAAAATTAGCAGCTGTAAATTTAGCAATTGAGAGAACTGCATGGAAGGCTTTTACAACAGAAATTTATCCAACGTACAATTTGTATCCTATCATAGAACATAAGTTGAAAAATAAGTCAAAAATAGCGCTTGATTCAAAACTCATTTCTGAAAAAGAAAAAGATGATGACAAATTATTATTAACCGTCTTTCTTAAACATGATCAAAGTATGAATTTAAACGAGATTGAAAAAATAAGAACCAATCAAGGGTTTTATGAAAATCTCCCTCCAGAAGGTACTTCTGTAGTTAATTGGTTTGTAGTTATGGGACTTGGTCAAGTGGTTGTATTAGAACTCCCTGCTTCAAAATTAGCAGCTGTAAATTTAGCGATTGAGAGAACTGCATGGAAAGCTTTTACAACAGAAATTTATCCAACTTACAACCTATATCCAATCATAGAAAATAAATTAAAGAATAAGTCAAAGGTAGATTACTAGAATTTTAATGCTTATCAACAGTTAAACTAACTCAATATAAGCTTTGTACTATTCGGTGTAAAAATAAAAGTAATTATGGCCATTTACGCAATTGGAGATATACATGGTAGTATAAATGCCTTAAAAACTATTTTTCAACAGGATTGGATAAAGGAAGATGATAAAGTCGTTTTTCTTGGAGATTACGTTGATAAGGGAGCTGATAGTAAAGACGTTATTGATTGGTTAATTGAAAAAAGTAAAGTATGCGACTTTGAATTTATTCTTGGCAATCATGAGATAATGATGACACGTGCCAAATCTTCACCTGAAATATTTGAGTATTGGCTAGAAGATTATGGAGGATCACTAACATTAAACTCCTATAAAATTGGTGATAACCAAAATTGGATGAATCAGATAGATAAAACGCATTGGAACTTTATTGATTCTTGCTTACCCTATTTGGAAATTGGAGAATTCATTTTCGTTCATGCAGGACTTGAAAAAAACAAGAGTTTAGAGGAACAGGATGAACATCATTTATTTTTTAAGAAATTTGAAGAACCTTTAATGTATGATCCAATAAAAATGGTGATTTGCGGACATACCGCTCGGAAAAATGGAAAAATAGCTGATTTTAAACATACCATTTGCATTGATACCTTTGCACACGGAGGTATGTGGTTAACTTGTTTGAATGTTGAAACAGGCGAATTTTTAAAAGCGAATAACAAAGGACAAATAGAAAAAGGAAAACTAAAAAGAAGGCACTCAATCCCTTAAGTTGAGTTTGTCTATAGATTGCGGAACGGTTCACTCAAAATCTTAATAAAAAGGAAAATTACTCCATTTAAATTTTGAGCAAGTTTACGAAAGTCAAAAATAAGAATTTGATTAGAATCTAAAAATCACTCAAAGCTAACTTAAGCTGTGTATAATTAATTACTTGGTTCTCGACTACTTACAAAAATTCTTACTGATTTTCTATTAGGTTTGTAGGTGCTAACGTATGCACTTAAATACGCAATAGCCTATTAAAAGTGTTGATAAAAATTTCCACCTCCAAACACCAAACCAACCCCAAATCGTAAAAAAAGGCAAAACCGTCCAAACCCTGTTTTAAATAGTGCTATTTTTATAAAAACTAATTCAACCATCAAACACCAACCAATGAAAACCAATTTCAAAATTTTAGTTACACTTTCCTGTTTTATAGCGGTAATTTCTTGTAAAGATAAAAATCAAGACAAAGCCATAACAAATCCGCCAACGGTGGTTGAAACACCATTAGTCGAAACCGTCTTATCGGCCGAAGATCAAGCCGCCTTAACACCTGAACTAATTATTCAATCTCTTAAAGATGGTAACCAAAGGTTTAGAAATAATGATTTAACGCCTCGCGATCGGTCATCTCAAATTAAAAATAGTACCCTTAGCCAATATCCAAAAGCCATTATCCACTCCTGTATTGATAGCAGAGTGCCTGTAGAAGATGTTTTCGACCGAGGAATTGGCGATCTTTTCGTTGGTAGAGTTGCAGGAAATATTATAAACGAAGATATTCTTGGCAGCATGGAATATGCTTGTAAAGTAGCTGGAGCCAAATTAATACTCGTTTTAGGTCATGAGCATTGTGGTGCTATAAAATCAGCAATAGATGGCGTTGAGTTAGGGAATATTACAGCACTACTTTCTAAAATTAAACCGGCAATAAATATGGTAGCTGAATATGAAGGTGAAAAAACAGCATCTAACCAAGAATATGTTGAATTTGTTAGCACAAGTAATGTGATAAACAATATGAATGAAATTAGAACCTCAAGTCCCATCTTAAAAGCTATGGAAGATAATGGTGAGATTGATATTCTAGGTGCCATGTACAATATGACAACGGGTGAAGTGGTGTTTATAGACTAATAAACACGCTTCAATTAAAAAATACGGTGTCTGGTATGTTACCAAACATAACCTACTGAAGCTATTTAGAAACAGGTACACCATAAATCACTAGTGTAGGGGCTACTAATTTGGGTTTTTAAAATTCTAATACACCCTTTTCATTTCATGCAACCCAATCATAAATAAAAGTGGAATGCGTCCAAATTAGTCCCCTAACTACTTATTAAAAAAAGCTATTTTCCGTACCTTGCAGTTCTATTTAAAAGTAAAAATATGCAAGATCCAAAAATGCTAAATTATATTAAAGCTGTTATTGAAAATATGCCAACAGATTGGCTGAATCTAACAACCCATCGACTAGATATTTATGATGAGTCGTTAGCAAAAACGGAATTTCTAAACGCGTTTGAACACTTATTTAAAGCCAATAATGCTACGACATCAGCATTAAGCAAATTACCAACGGCTTATGATTATATCCGCTTGGGTCATCCCCTATCCTGCGTGTTAGAATGGGGTATTGCAAACATAAACCAGCTTGATTCTAAACATGTCATCAGTTTTTCGTCTCTGACAATTCCGGTTTTGGCCATTTTAAGAACCAATTTGTTGGAAAATAAAAAAACACAAATCCTTTATACGGGAGACTTACCAGACTGTTTTGATGCGGAAACCATTAAAGAGGTGTATGGTTATAATTTCGAATTAATCCATGTTGATAATTCAAAGGCGATTCTCGATTTTAAGGGAAGTACCATTTTCATAGCACATCAAGACACCATTGAGCAAACAGATTTAAATGCGAATATTGATTTTTACGTGAATCTCCACGACCATTTGGGCAGTATATTACTCGTAAATGGCGAACAAAATGCATCATATATTTCGGATATTCAACATGTACGCCGTCGTGAAACCATTGCCATGACACCTGAAAATTCGCTTATGGCTTTAAAAGCGCTAGTCAACAAAACGGTTTTCCAGGGGCATTCCAATGAAACTGAAACCCATAAAAAACAGGTTTTAAATAACATCAAAGACATTACAGGTACCACGTCCAAACCTTTGGTGGCTTCTAGTGGTTTATCTATGCAATACGCTATTATGATGGGTCTCATTCACGATGCCCAAGAAAATCATAAAGGAAAAGCCATCAAATTTATTGTACCACCAAATTGTTATGGTGGAACCAATGACCAAGCTAGACGTGTGGCAGATTGCTTAGATCAAGTTGAAGTTGTAGATTTACTTGTGGATGGAGATAATGATATGGTACAAAGTATTAATACCGTTTTGGAGCGCATTGCCAAACAAGATGCGGTTCCGTACATTATTGCAGAAATTCCAACAAACCCACGAGTGGAAGTTCCAAATCTTCAAGATTTAAAGGCTGCTTTAAGTAAAGTGCGAAAAACAACAACGGGTGAAACAGCAATCGATCCTGTTTTTATTTTAGATCAAACTTTTTGTCCGAATGTCCACTTTTTAGGTGAAGGGGAAATTCTATCTACGGTGAGAACCATTTCTTATGCCAGTGGCTCCAAATTTCCTAGTGGCGGAAAATGTACTGCTGGATATGCTGTAGGAAACACCAAAACAGACGCCTTAATGGATAAGGTAGCGAAGCATTTGATGCTTTGTGACAATGAAGCAACCGCATTGCAATATAAGTTGCTAGCCCAACAATTACCATCTATGAATCAGCGTATTACAGATGCCTATGTATACACACGCGACTTTGTAAACTTTATCCACGAGGTTTTACCAGAAGCGAAAATTAATTTTGTGTCAGATGCATTGGCAGAGCAAGGCTTTACACCATCCGTATTTTCATTAGATCTGCCAACAAAAGGAAATACAGCTGAAGAAAAAGAAGCCCATAAACGCGCTTTAAACTTGAAGTTAATCAACTTGATGATTACTGAAATCCCTGAAGAAAGCAAGTTTTGTGTGAGTTATGGTCAGTTAAAGGGTTGCTACTGGACTATTCCAGCAACATCCACCCAGGGCACCACCAAGGAAGGCGACAAAGATTATATTGTACGCGCCTCCTTATCTGGAAACATGGATTTGGCCCGTCATAAAGAGGTGTTTTTAGAGTTTGTTAAGAATATGTAAAACATCAGGCTTTGGCATTCTTTAGCAAAATGGCATTACGTTGAGCATTGTCATTCCGTTAATTGCTGGTTCCTCATTGTGTGCTGTCATTTCCACGAAGGAGGAATCTCTCGTTAACCAAAGTTTTTTACCTCGCAAGCTACGTTCTGAATACCAAAAACAAAAAGCCCAAACATACCGTTTGGGCTTCTCAATTACATATCAGAAACCACTATTTAAGGGTTCATTCGGGTTTCCTTCGGGTTTCCTTCGGGTTTCATTCGGGTTTCCTTCGGGTTTCCTTCGGGTATGACCTAAAATTAATTTAAACTTTTAATCCCCATATTATACAAAGCAAACGCTTGAATATCTACTTGCTCTTTAATCGTGGCTTCAGTAGATTTTCCGGCACCATGTCCGGCATTCACCTCAATTCTAATTAAGGTCGGATTCGTACCTGTTTGCTTGTCTTGCAATTCAGCAGCAAATTTAAAACTATGCGCTGGCACTACACGATCGTCATGATCTCCTGTTGTTACTAACGTTGCTGGATATTCAACACCTGCTTTTACATTATGCACTGGCGAATACCCTTTAATATAGTCAAACATCTCTTTACTTTGTTCTGATGTTCCATAATCAAAGGACCAACCCGCTCCTGCTGTAAACGTATGGTAACGCAGCATATCTAAAACACCTACTTGTGGAATAGCCACTTTCATTAAATCTGGTCGTTGTGTCATAGTTGCACCAACTAATAACCCACCGTTACTTCCGCCTTTAATAGCTAAATAATCAGATGATGTATACTTTTCATTGATTAGGTATTCGGCTGCTGCAATAAAATCGTCAAACACATTTTGCTTCTGCATTTGTGTTCCTGCATTATGCCATTTTTTACCGTATTCACCACCACCACGTAAATTAGCAACAGCATACACACCACCATTTTCTAACCACACAGCATTGGCAATACTAAACGACGGCGTTAAACTAATATTAAAACCACCGTAAGCATATAGCATAGTTGGATTCTTGCCGTTTAATTCTGTGCCTTTTTTATAGGTGATAATCATCGGTACTTTGGTACCATCTTTAGATGTATAAAATACTTGCTTCGACTCAAAGTCTTCCGATTTGAAATCGATATTTGGCTTTTGGTAAACCGTTGATTCGCCAGATTCAGGATTATAAGCATAAATAGTTCCTGGCGCCGTATAATTTGTAAATGAGTAGTATAAGGTAGTCGCTTCTTTTTTACCACCGAAACCACCAACAGAACCAATTCCTGGTAACGTAACATCACGTACCAAAGTGCCATCAAATTTGTATTGTTTTACAACAGATACGGCATCTTTCATGTATTCCGCAAAAATATAATTAGCACCTTTAGATGCAGATAGTACATTTTCAGTTTCAGGAATCACATCTTCCCAACCAGCTTGTTCAAATTTATTTAAATTGAATTTTACAATGCGTTTATTGGGTGCTTCAAAATCAGTTACCACAAAAAATGTTTGACCTTCGTTATTAATGACATTACTACTACTTTCAAAATTATCAACCACTTTTACAATCGGTCCATTTTTGCGTAGGTCTTTAATATATAGCTCATTTCCATACGTAGAATTTGCTGCGGTAATCACCAAATAGTTTTCATCCTGCGTTACAGAACCTCCTACATAACGACGCTTTTCAGTATCGCCAAAAACAATTTTGTCTTCACTTTGTGGTGTTCCTAATTTGTGATAAAATAAACGGTGTTGATCAGTTTTAGCCGATAACTCACTGCCTTTTGGTTTCTCATAGCTGGAATAATAAAACCCCTCATTTTTGTACCAAGACATACCACTGAATTTAACATCCATAATGGTATCGCCAATAATTTCTTTGTTTTCTGTTTTTAAAACGATAATTTTTCGCCAGTCACTTCCACCTTCAGAAATAGCATAGGCAGCCATAGAACCATCTTCCGTAAAACTTAAACCACCTAATGACGTCGTACCATCTTTAGAAAATGCATTCGGATCTAAAAACACCTCCTGGTTTCCATCTTTATCGTTTCTATATAAAACGGATTGGTTTTGAAGTCCATCATTTTTATAGAAATAGGTATAATCCCCTTCGATAAAAGGTGCTGAAATTTTCTCGTAGTTCCAAAGGGTTTCCATGCGTTTTTTCAACTTGCTTCGAAACGGAATTTGATCTAAATAATTAAACGTTACCTCATTTTGAGCTTTAACCCATGCTTTGGTATCTTCGGCATAATCATCTTCTAACCAACGGTATGGATCTTGAACTTGAGTTTCAAAATACGTGTCAACCGTGTCAACTTTTTTAGTTTCTGGGTATGTAATACGCATAGACATATCTTCTTTTTCAGTTTTGTTTTGGTCGTCTTTACAAGCAACAATCGTTGAAAGTGCCAAAACGCATACTAGTGATTTCCTCATATTATAATTGGTTTTAGTGTAATGAACAAAAATAAGGAAATACTTGTTAAGTAATGTTAAAGAAAATACAAGGTGAAAAATTAATCAACTATTCAGGATATTCAATACGAAGGTGGTAAATATTGGTCAGTTTCTGCTTCAATATCTTTTTAATGGATTGAATTTCTTTAAAGGTAATATTGGCATTTAAAAACTGATCATCATTCATTTGTTTGTTTAAAATGCTTTCTACAAAATCGTCAATTTTTGTCGATGTTGGTTCTTTTAAACTCTTGGAAGCCGCTTCTACACTATCACACATCATTAAAATAGCGGTTTCTTTACTAAAAGGTTTTGGGCCAGGATACATAAAGTCTTCTATTTCTATCAGCTCATTTACTTCCTTTTCTTTCATATAAAAATAATACACCAAACTGGTTCCATGATGGGTTCTAATAAAATCGATAACACGATCTGGAAGATTATTTTTCCGGGCTATTTCAATCCCATCAATAACGTGATTAATAATAATTTGAGCACTTTCTGTTGGTGATAATTCATCATGCGGATTAATTCCTGTAGATTGATTTTCTGTAAAATACGTTGGGTTTTTCATTTTCCCAATATCGTGATACAAGGCGCCAACACGCACCAACATGGCATTGGCTCCAATTTCGTTGGCAGCAGCTTCAGCTAAATTGGCCACGTTTAAAGAATGGTGAAATGTTCCTGGTGCTTTGTTTGATAATTCCTTCAATAATTTGGTATTGGTATCTGATAATTCTAATAAGGAAACATCAGAAACTAACCCGAAGAGTTTTTCGTAGGCATAAATTAGCGGTTGCACAAATAAGGTTGCCAACCCACAAAGCACAAATAAACCAAATGTTTCCCACTGCATCGTTTCAACACTTCCTTCATGAATAACGAAGAATGCAAAGTAAGCTACAATATATATTAAGGTGATTTGCCCGACGGAAATAAATAAATTCGCGCGTTTGTATAATTCCGAAACGGTTAAAATAGTAACGATTCCTGCAATAATTTGTAGGAACATATATTCGTAACTATTTGGCACTACCAGTCCTAATAATAAAACCGTTAAAACGTGTGTAAACAGTCCTAAACGCGCATCAAAAAAGGCTTTTAGCACCAAAGGCAAAATACAAATAGGTACGACATAAATGTATTGCGAATTGTAGTTAACCACCAAGGTTGTGATTAAAACCATGAAGGCTACGTTAAAGAAAATGAAGGTAACTTTTACATTATTTTCAAAAACAGACATGCGGTATTTTCTTAAAAACAGCAACAGCATGAGTAAGGCTAATGCAACTAAAAGTGTGTAGGCAAAAACAATCCATAAATAATTAGATTTGTTCCAAACCTGCGATTCATACTCGGATTCTAATGATTTTAATATTTGAAATTTAACACCTTCTACAACTTCACCTTTCGAGATAATCAGCGTTTCCCGTTCTACACTACCACGAATATAGGATACTTTATCAAGCTCTTCTTGAAGTACGCGGGATGAAAACTCTTTGTTATATTCTAAATTTGGTTCTACTAAATCGAAAAACAACGATGTGAATTCATTCTTATAAGACAACAAATCCTTACTTTCTAAAACCTTGACAATAATTGCCGTTAATTGATTTTCTTTAACAAGATTAACAAATTGGGTTTGCTCCTTTTCTACGCGACCTTCTAAAATGATGACTTTCTTGGTGTCGGAATAATTATGCTCTTCGTTTAAAACACCAAAATGGTAGAGTTTATTAATAATATTAATTCCAGCATCCTTTAAAGCGTTTCTTTTATAGATTGGAATCGAATCTGAAAAAACCGATTTAAACTCACGTTGAAAATTATTGGTTATCGTGTTTGGAACCGATGCGTCTAAATTAAAGTATAGTGGTGAAGCATCTTTAATCTCTTGTTTTTCAGTGGTAATTTCGGCATCTGTTTTCTTAATAGCGAAATTAAAAGGAGCATATAAGTTTTCTGATTGCCAAGGCTTTCCTTTTTCAAAATTGTATTTAAATTTACCGCTTTTAGGAAATAAATACACAATTAAAAATGTAGTCGATATAAAAAGCAAAAGCTTATAGCCTAGCGAATGATTTCTATATAGTGTATTTATAAAGTCTTTCATAGATTGGTGAAATATTTTCAAATGTAGTAAAATATAGTCGAAAATTATGGTTGTATAAAATGCTAATCATTCTACATTCTATTAAAAATTGATTAATTTTGTGGGATTAAAAAATTAAACTAAAAAAACATGAGTAAAGAAGTCGTCATTGTATCAGCAGCCAGAACACCAATTGGTAGTTTTTTAGGATCCCTTTCAACTGTTCCTGCACCACGTTTAGGTGCTGTAGCTATTAAAGGTGCTTTAGATAAAATAAATTTAAAGCCAGAATTAGTTCAAGAGGTTATTATGGGGCATGTTGTTCAAGCTGGCGCTGGACAAGCTCCTGCAAGACAAGCGGCAATTTACGCAGGAATTCCAAACACGGTTCCATGTACTACAGTAAATAAAGTGTGTGCATCTGGAATGAAAGCTGTTATGCAAGCAGCACAAGCTATTGCTTTAGGTGATGCCGATGTTGTAGTTGCAGGTGGAATGGAAAACATGAGTTTAATTCCGCATTATCTACATGCTAGAACAGGTACTAAATTTGGTCCTGCTAAAATGGAAGACGGGATGCAACGTGATGGATTAGTGGATGCTTACGACCAAAATGCTATGGGTGTTTGTGCCGATGCCTGTGCTACAGAATATAAATTTTCTCGTGAAGATCAGGATGCGTATGCTATTCAATCGTACAAACGATCAGCTGCAGCTTGGGAAGCAGGGAAATTTGATAATGAAGTGGTTCCTGTTGAAGTTCCACAGAGACGTGGTGATGCATTAGTTGTAGATACAGATGAAGAATTTACCAACGTTAAATTAGATAAAATACCAGCTTTACGTCCTGCTTTTACCAAAGACGGAACCGTTACAGCTGCCAATGCCTCAACTATAAATGATGGTGCAGGTGCTATGGTTTTAATGAGTCGCGAGAAAGCTGACGAATTAGGACTAAAAGTTCTTGCAACTATAAAAGGTTTTGCCGATGCTGCTCATGAGCCAGAATGGTTTACAACAGCTCCAGCTAAAGCCTTACCAAAAGCGTTAGATAAAGCTGGAATTGATATTAAAGATGTTGATTTCTTCGAGTTTAACGAAGCATTCGCCATTGTTGGTTTAGCCAATATGAAATTATTAGGTTTAAACGATTCCAATGTAAACGTGAATGGTGGTGCTGTTTCTTTAGGACATCCATTAGGTTGTTCAGGTGTTCGTATTTTAATTACGCTATTAAATGTTTTAGAACAAAACAATGCAAAAATTGGTGCAGCGGCTATTTGTAATGGTGGTGGTGGTGCTTCGGCAGTTGTTATCGAAAGAAACTAATACCCTATTTTTTGCATGCAATACGGAATTTGTCATTTAAGCATTGTTCCATTACGATTGGAACCTAGTGATACAAGCGAACTTGTGTCGCAAGTATTGTATGGTGATTATTTTAAAGTGCTTGAAAAGCGGAAGTCTTGGAGTAGAATCCGATTGGGTTTTGACACGTATGAGGGTTGGATTGATAACAAGCAGTACATTGAAATTACAGAAGACAATTATAATAAATTGCATGACGAAGCGCCTATTCTTTCAACCGATTTAGTTGAATTTATTGAAGATAGCGAAAGTCAATTATATCCTATTCCGTTAGGCTCAAGTTTAAACGGATTGGATTTATTGCAACATACACATGATGGGAATGCAGTTAGTGAAATAGCTTCAAAAGCGCATATTTTAAAAACTGCATTTTCATATTTAAACGCACCTTATCTTTGGGGTGGAAAAACACCGTTTGGTATAGATTGTTCTGGATTTACCCAAATGGTTTATAAACTGAATGGTCATAAATTATTCCGCGATGCATCACAACAAGCCACACAAGGCGAAGCGTTGAGTTTTATTGAAGAAAGTGATCCTGGTGATTTAGCTTTTTTTGATAATGATGAAGGGCAGATAGTCCATGTTGGTATTATTATGCCAGATAATTTTATTATTCATGCACATGGTAAAGTTCGCATTGATAGATTAGATCATTCTGGAATTTATAATGTAGATACACGCATGCATACTCACAAATTACGCGTTATTAAGCGGGTTATTGAGGGATAATTAAATTCTAGTATTTTTAAATTTAAAACCCGTTAAATAGGAACGCACCCAAAAATTAAAGCCATAAATATACATACCAATGAATATCTTACCAATAGCAATTGCATTATTCTTAATCATCGCTTTCCTTTTTTGGAAGCTTACCAATGGCCATTTCAAAAAAGAATATGGTAGCACGTTATGGAATCAATGGGGAACACGGCTTTTTTACTGGCAAGGTGTTATATATACGAGTACCGGAATTACAATTTTTATCTTGTTTATTTTAAAATGGACCGGTATTTTGACTTTTTAGTATTCTAAGAATTAAACATATTTATCACATCATGGTGCTTGTAACTTTAATTTGTTTCAGGAGCTATTCATAGAAAAACGGATTATTTGAATCAACATAAAACAAAAAAAATGCTACTGAAATTCAGTAGCATTTTTTTATTCTCTTAAAGTAATTAAGACTATCCTCCTAACGCTTCAACTTTAGCTTTCATTTGCTTGTACTTTTCAGTTTCCGCAATAGCACTGTAAATATTCATTAGTGTTTTAGACACTTCTAAATTTTCTGAATCGACTTCCAATACCGCTTCTAAATAAGGAATAGCTGTTTTATAAAGATCTTTACGTGCTGCTTTAAGTTCATCGTAACGCTTATTATCGGCAGATGATGTACCCAAACCATTCATTTCTTCAATAAGAGTAGCTTCCTCTCCCAATATTAATGCCGCAATATTTGTATGTGCATTGGTATAAGTAGGATCCATTTCAATTACCTTATCATAATACTCTTTAGCTTTATCATTATAACCAGATTCGGCAGAAAGAACGCCTAGGTTGTAGAATAAATCCACATTAGTTGGATCTAAATCTATTGCCTTTTCGATTAGCAACTTGTATTCATCCTTATGCCCTAATTTATACTGCAAATTAGCTTCTGTTAAAATAATATTTACATCTGTTGGGTTTTGTTCACGTGCTTGCTTAATAGCTGCTAATGCTTCTTCAGACTTCCCTAAATTAACATAAATAAACGCTATGTTTTTAGTGATTTCACCAGCTTTAGAATCTGATACACGCTCACCTGGCTTTATATATGCACCAGTTTTCACAAATAAATCTCTGTTGTCTTTATCAAAAACCTCTTCTTCACCTGTTTCTTTATTGGTAGCAAAATACTCCTTTGTAATACCTGTGTAGCCTAATTTATTTAATTCTAAATAGTGTTTTAGAGCTTCATCATAATCTTGACCACTTACGGCACTAACGGCTGCGTAGTAAAGGTATGTTGTATCAGTAGGAACAACGTTGTATAATTGCTCGAACTTGGTTCCAGCTTCCGAAAAATTATTGGCTTTGTAAAAGCTATTTGCTTTCATTAAAAGCTCATTTTCCATTGTTGTTGTTAATTCAGACGACTCTGTATCGTAATCTTTACCTACCAAAATTAAGCTTTCAATAGCTTTATTTAAATCGGTATCATTAGCCGTACCTTGAGCATAAAGAGCTTCAGCTACTAATAAATGATATTGGGATTTTTGCTTATCATCCATGGCTGACATCATAGATTCTGCCTGATTCAATGCTGTTTTGGCTTCAGCATAATTATTATTTTTTATTGCTTTTTCAGCTGTACGTAACTCTTTTTTCTGAGCAAAAGAAACAGTACTTACTAGAATTGCCAATGCAACTAAAATTGGGTTTCTCATTTTAATATAATTAATTATCGTTATTTAATTCGTTTTCATCAGTATCAAGAGTTGTGCCATTGTCCGTTTCTGGTGCAGCATCAATAATGTTACCATCTTCATCTAGTACTACTTCGTCTTCATCACCTTCTTCATCCTTCATTACTTTTGCGACAGCTGCAATAGAGTCACTTCCTTTTAAGTTAATAAGTCTTACACCTTGTGTAGCACGACCCATAACTCGTAAATTAGCAACAGCCATGCGTATAGCAATACCAGATTTGTTAATAATCATTAAATCTTCTTCATCCGTTACCGATTTTATAGCAACTAAATGACCAGTTTTTTCAGTTATAGAAATAGTTTTAACACCTTTTCCTCCTCTATTTGTTATTCTGTAAACTGCTTCACCATCTTCAGGATCATCAATATAGGTTCGTTTTCCATATCCTTTTTCAGAAACAACTAATACCGATTCTTCTTGTGGATTTTCAATAGCAATCATACCAATAACTTCATCGGTATTTTCGTCTTGTAAGCGAATACCTCTTACACCAGATGCATTTCTACCCATTGGTCGTGTTTTAGCTTCTTCAAAACGAATAGCTTTACCAGATTTTAAGGCTAACATAACTTGACTGTTTCCAGTAGTTAATTTTGCTTCTAGTAATTCATCATCCTCTTTAATTGTAATGGCATTAATACCATTAGTTCGTGGACGTGAGTATTGTTCTAGAGACGTCTTTTTAACTTGACCTTTTTTAGTCGCCATAATGACATAATGGCTATTGATGTAATCTTCATTTTTTAAATCTTGCGTACAGATAAAAGCTTTCACTTTATCATCCTGCTCAATATTAATCAGGTTTTGAATGGCCCGACCTTTAGATGTTTTACTGCCTTCAGGAATTTCATAAACACGCATCCAGAAACACTTCCCTTTTTGAGTGAAGAATAACATATATTGGTGATTAGTTCCCACAAATAAATGTTCTAAAAAGTCTTCGTTTCTAGTTGTAGACGCCTTTTGTCCTACGCCTCCTCTATTTTGTGTTTTATATTCTGTAAGTGATGTACGCTTAATATAACCAGCATGCGAAATGGTAATAACCACCTGCTCATCTGGAATCATATCTTCAATACTTAAATCGCCTCCAGCATATTCAATAACTGAACGACGCTCATCACCATACTTATCTTTAACAACTAATAATTCATCTTTAATGATTTGCATACGACGTTCTTTTTTATCAAGAATATCTTTTAAATCGTCTATGGTTACCATTAAATCGTCATACTCTGAACGCAATTTATCTTGTTCCAGTCCAGTTAACTGACGTAAGCGCATTTCTACAATGGCTTTGGCCTGAATTTCGGATAATTTAAAGCGTTCAATTAACTTCTCACGCGCTTCATCTGCATTTGATGACGCACGAATAAGCGCAATAACTTCGTCAATATTATCTGAAGCAATAATTAAACCTTCAAGAATATGAGCACGCTCTTCTGCCTTACGTAATTCGTACGTTGTTCTACGTACGACAACGTCATGTCTGTGTTCCACAAAATGATGAATCATTTCTTTCAGATTCAATAATTGTGGACGACCATTAACTAAAGCAATGTTATTAACACTAAACGACGACTGTAAAGCCGTGTATTTATATAAGGTATTTAATACAATATTAGGAATGGCGTCCCGCTTTAAAACGTAAACAATTCGCATTCCGTTTCTATCGGATTCATCGCGAATAGTTGAAATACCATCAATTTTCTTTTCGTTAACTAAATCGGCTGTTTTTTTAATCATGTCAGCCTTATTCACTTGGTATGGAATTTCAGTAACGATAATCGATTCGCGACCTTGTACTTCTTCAATACGTGCTTTTCCACGCATGACTATACGACCACGGCCTGTTTTGAATGCTTCAATAACACCATCATAACCGTAGATTGTTCCACCTGTAGGAAAATCTGGCGCTTTAACATGTGTAATTAATTCATCAATTTCAATATCGGTGTTTTCAATATAAGCTGTAATACCATCCACCACTTCACTTAAGTTATGAGGCGGCATATTAGTGGCCATACCAACAGCAATACCAGATGCACCATTTACTAATAAACCAGGAATTCGTGTTGGAAGCACGGTTGGTTCGTGTAAGGTATCATCAAAGTTTAATTTATGATCAACGGTTTCTTTATCAATATCTGCCAGCATATCTTCCGATATTTTACGCATACGAGCTTCCGTATAACGCATTGCTGCAGGACTATCACCATCAACAGATCCAAAGTTACCTTGGCCATCCACTAACATATAACGTAAACTCCATTCTTGAGCCATACGCACCATAGCATCATAAACAGATGTATCACCATGTGGATGATACTTACCTAGTACTTCACCAACAATTCTTGCTGACTTTTTATGTGCTCCAGTTGCTCTAACACCTAGTTCGTGCATACCAAAAAGCACACGTCTATGTACAGGTTTTAAACCATCTCTTACATCAGGTAAAGCACGTGACACAATGACTGACATTGAATAATCAATGTAAGCCGATTTCATTTCATCTTCAATGTTAATTGGGATCAATTTTTCTCCTTCTGCCATATATATTACTAATTAGATTTTTGTAGGTTTACAAATCGTGCTAATATAACCATTTCATCAGCTACAGCAAGGGTTTCTTTTATGTTTTTTCGGAATTTTTATTAACAATTAAAACCCTGCTTTTCGTTAATAAGTATGCTGTTAAATATTTTGTCTTTATAAACTTTTTTTTGTCTATTAGCATACTAACTATTATTTAAGGTATGATTTTTGTCCTTACTAATATCTTTAGTACATTTAATGCAGAAAGGAATTATTTATGGATGACAATTTTTCACCAAGAGTTAAAGACGTAATTGCGTATAGTAAAGAGGAAGCTTTAAGGCTTGGTCACGATTTTATAGGCACTGAACATTTAATGCTAGGATTATTACGTGATGGTAGCGGAAAAGCTATTGATATTTTAAGTGCTTTAGAAATAGATTTAAACCATTTAAGGCGCAAGGTTGAAATTTTAAGTCCTGCAAATCCTAATATGGCAGTAACTTCAAATAACAAGAAAAACTTACACCTAACTAGGCAAGCGGAACGGGCATTGAAAACCACATTTTTGGAAGCGAAACTTTTTCAGAGTAGCTCCATAAATACAGCGCATTTGCTCTTGTGCATTTTAAGAAACGACAACGATCCCACAACCAAGCTTTTAAATAAGCTGAAAGTGGATTATGATAACGTAAAAGAACAGTTCAAGTTTATGATAACAAACGACGAAAATTATCCTGATATTACAGGAGAGCCGAAATCAGAATCTTTTCCAGATGATGATTCCGCTTCAGATGACGACACATCAAAAGATAATTTATTTAATTCACCTACAGGAAAAACGAATAAGAAATCTAAAACCCCTGTTTTAGATAATTTTGGACGCGATTTAACAGCTATGGCTGAAGAAGGTAAATTAGATCCTGTTGTAGGTCGTGAAAAAGAAATAGAACGTGTATCTCAAATTTTAAGTAGACGTAAGAAAAACAACCCACTTTTAATTGGTGAACCTGGTGTTGGTAAATCCGCCATTGCTGAAGGTTTAGCAAATAGAATTGTCAGCCGAAAAGTATCTCGAATTTTATTCAACAAACGCGTTGTAACTCTAGATTTAGCGAGCTTGGTTGCAGGTACAAAATACCGTGGACAGTTTGAAGAGCGTATGAAAGCCGTTATGAACGAGCTAGAAAAAAACGACGATATCATTCTGTTTATTGATGAAATCCATACCATTGTTGGTGCTGGTGGTGCCACAGGAAGTTTGGATGCTTCAAACATGTTTAAACCAGCTTTAGCAAGAGGTGAAATACAATGTGTTGGCGCCACTACTTTAGATGAATACAGACAGTATATAGAAAAAGATGGTGCGTTAGAAAGACGTTTCCAGAAGGTTATTGTAGAACCAACAACGGTTGATGAAACTATTGAAATTCTAAATAACATTAAAGATAAATACGAAGCGCATCACCATGTGGAATATACGCCAGAAGCCATTGAAGCTTGTGTGAAATTGACAAATCGGTATATGACGGATCGTTTTTTACCAGATAAAGCTATTGATGCTTTAGATGAAGCAGGTTCACGCGTGCACATCACTAACATTAATGTTCCGGACCAAATTGTTGAATTAGAAGAACAATTAGAAGCTGTAAAAGCCACGAAATCTAGTGTTGTTAAAAAACAGAAATATGAGGAAGCTGCTAAACTTCGGGACGATGAAAAACGTTTGGAAAAAGAATTAGCCATTGCTCAAGAGAAATGGGAAGAAGACACCAAGTTACATCGTGAAACCGTAACAGAAGACAATGTGGCTGATGTTGTTTCTATGATGACGGGAATACCTGTTAATAGAATTGCACAAACAGAAAGTAATAAATTGGCCATTTTACCAGATTTAATTAAAGGTAAAGTTATTGGTCAAGATGAAGCTGTTGCCAAAGTGGTTAAAGCTATTCAACGAAATCGTGCAGGACTTAAAGATCCAAATAAACCAATTGGTTCATTTATATTTTTAGGCCAGACAGGCGTTGGTAAAACGCAATTAGCTAAAGTGCTTTCAAAAGAATTATTTGATAGTGAAGATTCATTAATCCGAATCGACATGAGTGAGTACATGGAAAAATTCGCGATTTCAAGATTAGTTGGTGCACCTCCAGGATACGTAGGTTATGAAGAAGGTGGTCAATTAACTGAAAAAATTAGACGCAAGCCCTATGCCGTAGTATTACTTGATGAGATTGAAAAAGCGCATCCAGATGTGTTTAATATGCTACTTCAAGTGTTGGATGATGGCTATTTAACGGATAGTTTAGGTCGTAAAATCGACTTTAGAAACACCATTATTATCATGACGTCCAATATTGGCTCTCGTAAACTAAAAGATTTTGGTACAGGTGTTGGTTTTGGAACGTCTTCGCAGAAATCTCAAGAAGATGCAAATGCCAGAAGCGTGATTGAAAATGCGTTGAAAAAAGCTTTCGCCCCAGAATTCTTGAATAGAATTGATGATGTGGTAGTATTTAATGCACTTGAAAAAGAAGATATCAATAAGATTATTGATATTGAATTAGATAAACTCATCTTACGCATCAAGGATATTGGCTATACACTTAAATTAAGTAAAGCTGCCAAAGATTATATTGCAGATAAAGGTTTCGACAAACAATATGGCGCTAGACCATTAAAGCGTGCTATTCAGAAGTATGTTGAAGATACCTTGGCTGAAGAAATAATCAATTCAAAAATTTCTGAAGGCGATAAAATCTCTATGGATTTAGATGCTAAAACCAATGAATTAAAAATTAAAATTGAGTCCGGAAAAAAAAAGACTGAATCTTAAAAAATAGATAGTTTAAAATTGAAAAACTCCACTTACATTTGTGGAGTTTTTTTATGTCCTAAATTTTACTTAACTTTAAATATGCCTGTTATTAAAACATATCCGTTTGGAAACATTACCTTCCACAATCATTATTTGATTGTAGTAATGAAAGAAGGCGTAACCGTTTCAGTTGATTACAATCAAGTGCTTGATGATATTGCCTTGAATTATTATGGTAACAAAAAGTTCGTTTATATTACACACAGAAAAAACTCCTATTCTGTAGATCCGAATATTTACTTTAAAACATCGAAAATCAAAAACCTTGCAGGATTTGCTGTTGTTTTTGGTGATTCTGTGAAAATTGACAATACCGATTTGGAACGGAATTTCATAAGTATTCCGTTTAAAGCATTTAAGTCATTAGATGAAGCTATTACTTGGTCTGACGAATTGTGCAATGCATAAACATTCCTTCCAAATAAATCAATAAAAACAGCTAAATTTTGCGCACATTTTATGCGTAAATTTCATGCACATCTATTTCTAAATTCGATAGAAATGATATCGAATTTTTGATATCAATATGCAATTCTCTGTCATTAGAAACAAAGGACACATCCTGGCGGTAAGCCATTAATACCGATTCTATAAAAGCTGAAGATTTTAAAGGTTTTCTAAAATACAAAGCTTGTGACGCATTAAATAATTCAATAGCCAAAATACGTTCAACATTATGAACCAACGTATAAGCTTGCGTGGCTGCATTGGCTCCCATACTTACATGATCTTCTTGACCGTTACTGGAAACAATACTATCTATACTTGCAGGGCTCGCCAATTGTTTATTAGCACTTACAATACTAGCTGCTGTGTATTGCGGAATCATAAAGCCAGAATTTAAACCTGGATTATCCACTAAAAATGTTGGTAAACCACGTAATCCAGACACTAATTGAAACACACGTCTTTCCGATATATTCCCTAATTCAGCCATGGCAATTTTCATATAATCTAAAGCCAAAGCTAATGGTTGTCCATGAAAATTTCCGCCAGAAATAATTAAATCATCTTGGCTAAATATGTTAGGATTATCAGTCACAGAATTAATTTCTGTTATAAATGTTTTTCTTACAAAATCTAATGTATCCTTGCTCGCTCCATGAACTTGAGGCATACATCTAAATGAATATGGATCTTGAACATGAACTTTATCTTGACCAATTAATTCACTACCTTCTAAAAACTCACGAATACGTTCTGCCGTTTTTAACTGTCCTCTATGTGGGCGCACCAAATGAACTAATTCATTAAATGGCTCAATTCTACCATCAAAAGCTTCTAAAGATGTACTTCCAATTAAATCAGCAAAATAAGACAACTTATAAGCCTTCATCAATAAATGAACTCCATAAGCTGACATAAATTGCGTACCATTTAGAAGGGCTAACCCTTCTTTGGATTGCAAGGTTATTGGTTCCCAATTAAATTTCTTCAAAATAGATTCAGAAGTATGAACAGCATCTTCAAAATAAACGTCTCCTTTTCCAATAAGCGGGAGTGCCAAATGTGCCAAAGGTGCTAAATCACCCGAAGCTCCTAAAGAACCTTGCGTATAAATAACTGGTAAAATATCATTATTATAAAAATCCATTAAGCGTTGCGCCGTTTCTAATTGCACGCCACTATGTCCATAACTTAAAGATTGTACCTTTAATAATAACATGAGTTTTATAATTGGTTTTGGAACCAATTCACCCGTGCCACAGGCATGAGACATCACCAAATTCTCTTGAAGTTTGGTTAGATTTTCTTTTGAAATTTTCACATTATACAACGAACCAAATCCCGTGTTTATACCATAAATTGGCGAATCTTGATTTTTAAGTTTCTCGTTTAAATAATCGCGACAGGCTTGAATTTTTTTAATAGAACCATCTGCTAATTCCAAAGTTTTGCCTTCTTCTAAAATGGCTGAAATAGTTTCTAAATCAATGGTTTCTTGCGAAATATAATGGATTGGTCTCATGTGTATAAAAGTTGTCCCAAAATTCCACATTCAATACGTATTATGCAAACAAATAGTAACATTTCATTTATAATTCATGATAAAATTCTATTTTTGAATAAACAAACTATTTTAAACCATGAAAAAAATCTTAATTTTTGTTGCAGCATTATCCATTTTTGCTTGCCAAGAAGAAGCGCCTAAAGACTATGTGACTTTCTCGGGAAAAATAACAAATAAAAACAGCGACTCATTACTTATACGAACGCGCGATTTTACTAAAACAATAGCTGTAAATGACGATGGAACTTTTAGTGATACTCTTAAAGTAGATGCAGGTATTTACAACCTTTTTGATGGTTCCGAATCTACGTCTGTATTCTTAAAAAATGGTTATGAAATTGACATGACTATCGATACAAAAATGTTTGATGAAAGTATCAAGTACACAGGAACAGGTTCTGAACAGAGTAATTTTTTAGCTGAAAAATCTTTAAAAGAAGAACAGTTAATTGATTTTGAAGCGTTGAGTAAAATTTCTGATATGGAAACGTTAGAAACAGAACTTGATAAGATTAAAACAAAACTAAGTGAGTTTTACAACTCCAATAAAGCCATAGATACAAGTATTACCAATAGTGCAAATAAGAGTTTAGAACCTATGCTAAAATCTTATAAATCATTCATTGGATCTGCTATTGCTTTAAAAAAGGAATTTCCTAAAGGCGCACCTTCTCCAACATTTAGCGATTATGAAAACTATGATGGAACCACGACTTCCCTTTCAGATTTAGCGGGTAAGTATGTTTATATTGATGTTTGGGCAACTTGGTGTGGACCCTGTAAAGCGGAAATTCCATTCTTAAAAGAAATTGAAAAAGAATACCACGGAAAAGATATCCAATTTGTAAGTCTTTCTATAGACGATGACAAGAGTCATAAAGGTTCTTGGGACCAGGCCCGTGCAGATTGGAAAGCCATGATTGCGGATAAAGAATTAGGTGGTATTCAATTATTTGCACCAAAAGGATGGCAAACTGAATTTATCCAAGCCTATAAAATAAACGGTATTCCACGTTTTATTTTAATTGATCCTGCAGGAAATGTGGTATCTCCAGATGCGCCAAGACCTTCAAGTGATGAATTAAAAGAACTATTAACAGAATTAAATATCTAAATTCTGAATAATTTCAATATTAAAGAGTCGCAAAAAATTGCGACTCTTTTTTTTATAATAAAGTTTATTATTTGCTTTAAAATAATGCCTTACAAATAAGAATATGAGATTCTGAAACCAGTTCAGAATGGCGATTAGCAGGAATTCTAAAAAATTAGTTCATTGAAATAAGGTTTACTCTTTATTTGGTTTGAGACTTTTTTTCTTCTTTCTCTTCCGCTTCTACTTTTGGAGGTTCTGGTTGTTCAAATAAATCCAAATACGCATCACCTAATGTTTCAATCACATGTGTGGCTGTCATAGCTTCATAACCTAACCCTTGCACAGCAATATCAGCTGATTTACCGTGTAGATACACACCAAATACCGACGCGGCCAAGGAATCATAGCCTTGGGCAATGAGTCCTGTAATAATTCCTGTTAAAACATCACCAGTTCCGGCAGTTGCCAGTCCTGGGTTTCCGGTTGAATTAATATATATTTTATCTTCTAAAACGGTTAATGTATAAGCGCCTTTAATCACAACAATTACCTGATATTTCTTTGAAAATGCTTTGACTTTTTTTAGTTTATCAAAATCATCTTTCCACGCACCAATTAAGCGTTCCAACTCTTTAGGATGTGGTGTTAAAACCGTATTTTTTGGTAATAACTTTAATAAATCTTTGTTTTTAGATAGTAGATTTATGCCATCAGCATCAATAACTAAAGGTGTTTTGTTAATGGTTAGAAACACCTTTAAAGCTTCAGTAGTCGCTTTTTCTGTTCCTATACCAACACCAATACCAATAACCGTTGGTGTTATATTAAATTGAATATTGCTAATCCATTCATCCTGTTCGTCGGTAATAATCATAGCTTCCGGAAAACTAGACTGAAATGGCATATAGCCACATTTAGGCACAAAAGCTGTTACCAATCCTGCTCCAATGGATAGAGCCGAACGGCTTGCCAAAAGAGCTGCCCCTATTTTACCATAACTTCCACCAATAATAAGTGCGTGACCAAAGGTTCCTTTATGCGAAAATTTATCACGTGGTTTATAAATGGGAAGCACTTCTTGCTTTCCTATTAAATCTACTGCTGTTTGGGTTTTTATTAAATATTCACGATCAAAACCAATATCTAAAACTTCCCATTGTTCCGTAAATTTAGCGGTATCTGGCAAAAAGAAAGCGAGTTTTGTAGACTGAAAACTCAATGTATGATTTGCCCAAACCACATTATTATCGTCAGCTGGAACAGCATCTGTTTTCATTCCGGAAGGAATATCTATAGAAAGCGTAAATGCTTTGGAAACTTTGAAATGTTGAAACAAATTAACCACCCAATCGTCAGCTGGACGATTTAATCCAATACCGAAAACCGCATCAATTATTATATCATCAGGACCAATTTCTGGAAAATCATCATCAGGGCCAATAAGCGTAGGCCATTTTTTTGTGGTTTGTTTTATTAAATCATAATTACACAAAAAATCCTTTGTACGTTTATCACTAAAGTTGACCACAAAGGTATGCACATTGTAACCATGGTTAATTAAATGTCGGGCTACCACCAACCCATTACCGCCATTATTTCCAATGCCACAAAAAACGTGAATGGGAACTTGAGCACCTTGCATCCGTAAATGCAACCAATTGAAAATTTGAATGCCCGCACGTTCCATGAGTTCGGTGGATGTGATGTTTTGCTTTTGGGCCGTGAGTTTATCACCTTCGTAAATCTGTTTATCTGAAAATATTTTCATGGGTAATCGTAACTTTTATCTATATTAATAAAACGGACGTTCTTTCAAAAATACAGTTATTTTTATATTATGAACTTATCTTCACTTCAAAATTATACTTTTGAAACCTATAAATTAGTTGAATTTATTTGTCAAATGATCAAAATTATTAAAGCGAACGTCAGTCATGCCGAAACACTCTCCTTAATTGGAAGGCAAACATTTTTGGAATCTCATGGTATCAGTGCTTCTAAAACTGATATAGATACGTATATTAATTTAAAATTCACAAAAACAGCTTTTGAAACAGAACTGGTGGACTCTAATAACATTTTTCATATTCTTTTATATGATGAAAAACCGATTGGCTATTCTAAAATATTGTATTCCATTTCTCAAAAGAACATCCCGTTTAAAAATGTAACCAAACTAGAACGCATCTATATTCTGAAAGCATTTCATAATTTAAAATTAGGTAAAGAATTATTGAATTTTAATGTTTCACTCTCACAGAAAAACACCCAATCTGGTATGTGGTTATATGTTTGGACCGAAAACCATAGAGCCGTGAATTTCTATAAAAAAACAGGATTTGAAATTGTAGGCAGTTATGATTTTAAAATTTCAGAAACCCATTCCAATCCCAATCATCAGATGCTTTTAACGTATTAATCTAAAGTAGGTAAAACAAAATCATCCAAGGCACTTTTCTCGGTCATCAACGCTTCAATTTCGTTTGATGTTCTAGGCGCTTCTGCTGATAAATTCACGGGACCATTATTAGTAATTAAAATATCATCTTCAATTCTTACTGCAATTCCCCACCACTTTTCATCACAATTACTCCCATCAGGAATATAAATTCCAGGTTCAACAGTAATAACCATATTATGTTCAAAGGCACCATAAAGACCAGGATCATGAACATCTAATCCTAAATAATGAGATGTACCATGGGGAAAATAGTGTCTGGCTTCTTTATCATTTTCTGCAATTCCTAAAGCAATTAAACCTTTATGAATAACTGCTCGACTAGCAGCATCAGCCGCATTAAAGCCATTGCCTACTTTGGATGCTGCAATACCAGCTTCTTGAGCTTCAAAAACCAGATCATAAATAATTTTTTGCTCTTTGGTAAATTTCCCGTTAGCAGGAATAGTCCGGGTAACATCAGCAGAATATCCATGATACTCGGCTCCTAAATCCATCAGTACCAATTCATTATTTACTTGCATTTTACTGTTTTCAATATAATGCAACACACAGCCATTATTTCCTGCGCCTACAATACTAGGATAGCCTTCGTACTCACTACCATATTTTTTATATACAAATTCATGGATGCCTTGAATTTCCATTTCGGACATGTTTGGATGCATGGCTTTCATAATTTCTCGTTGTCCCATGGCCGAAATTCGAACAGCTTTTGTAAGTAATACCAGCTCTTCTTCGGTTTTAATTTGGCGCAAACCAGCCATTAGTGTAGATAAACTTTGGGTGTCCAAATTAGATTTTGGCGTCTCCTGCTCTATTTTTATAATTTGTTGTTTCAATTCCAAACGCACATTAGCATCTGTTGATTCTGCATAATCTGAAATCACTTTATCCTTTTTTAAATTAGGATAGTACTCTAAAGCACGACCAATATTTTGAGCCACATTAGCACTATTTTCAATATCTGTGGCTTTAATCATTTCATAAATTCGAGATTTCATAGGGTCTGGCAACCATTTTTCATCATAATTAGCTTGTTGCTTAAACTGTTCAATTAAACTATGTAAATCGGCTTGGTTGCGTTTAGAATCGCGATAATCATTATTAAAATTATTAAATAAAACCTTATCAAATTGGGTATAATCAACACCTGATTCATTAAAACCGCTCCCATTAAAAGCCATATCAAAACCTAATTGATTTTTAGCACCTTCAATACCTAACCGTTTTCCGGTCCACTGCTCTGCTTGCGGATTTTTCTCCTGAACATAAATTAATTCATTGTATGAAACACCTTCAGAATTAGTTTGATTTTCAGAAAACAAAACTAAAACAGCATGTGGTTCCTTATAACCTGACAAATAATAAAAATCAGGATCTTGATGGTAGATAAAATCCACATCATTAGCTCTATTTCTCACAGGATTCGCAAAAAAGACAGCGACAGAATTTTCAGGCATACTGCTGCGCAACGCATCACGTCTACTTTTATGAAATTCGGCTGATAAATAATCGGTTGGTAAGCCATCTTGTGCTTGTAGAATAAGTGTCATACAAACCGTAAATACAGTAATAATAAAATTTTTCATGATATACGCGTTTTAAACCACCGTTAAATTAAAAGATAAAATAGAAAAGACACCTTTTAACTTAAAAAATTAACAAACTTTTAAGCCTAGATTAACCTTAAAGCGACTCCTTAAAACAGATAAATTTCAATACATTTGTGACACAATCGAAGTCTAATTAAAATGTCCGTTCAAACGGAATATACGTATGAAAAATATAGCTTTATCATCAACACATGAAGCATTAGGGGCAAAAATGGTGCCTTTTGCAGGTTTCAATATGCCAGTTCAATATGAAGGTATAAATATAGAACACGAAACAGTACGAAAAGCCGTTGGTGTATTTGATGTCTCGCACATGGGTGAATTTTTAATCAAAGGCCCAAAAGCCCTTGAATTAATTCAAAAAATAACGACTAATGATGCTAGCAAATTAACCATTGGAAAAGCACAATATAGCTGCTTACCAAATGAAACTGGCGGAATTGTTGACGATTTAATTATTTATAAAATTGAAGAAGAAACCTATCTTTTAGTTGTCAATGCTGGCAATATTGAAAAGGATTGGAATTGGATTACATCTAAAAACGATATTGGTGCTGAAATGGTAGATATTAGTGATGATTATTCACTTTTAGCAATTCAAGGACCTAAAGCTATTGAGGCCATGCAGTCCTTAACAAGTCATGATCTATCTGCCATTAAATTTTACAATTTCGTGGTTGGCGATTTTGCAGGAATAGAAAACATCATCATTTCTGCAACGGGTTATACAGGAAGTGGTGGATTTGAAATTTACTGTAAGAATACGGAAGTGAAACAAATATGGGATAAAGTTTTTGAAGCTGGTGCAGATTTCGGGATTAAGCCAATAGGTTTAGCTGCTCGTGATACTTTACGTTTAGAAATGGGTTATTGCTTATATGGTAATGATATTGATGATACCACATCACCTCTTGAAGCTGGTTTAGGTTGGATTACAAAATTCACTAAAACGTTTATTAATTCTGAAAACCTTGCCAAAGAAAAGGAGAATGGTGCAAAACGTAAGCTTATAGCTTTTGAATTAGACGAAAAAGGAATTCCAAGGAGTGGTTATGACATTGTTGATAATGATGGGAATGTGATAGGAATTGTGACATCTGGAACTATGTCTCCAATGCTTAAAAAAGGAATAGGATTAGGTTATGTTACAATGGATCACACCGCTTTTGACACAAAAATTAACATTCAAATTCGTAAGAATGCCGTTCCAGCAACGGTTGTAAAACTACCTTTTTATAAGGGCTAAAATACTATATGATAGATTACCAAGCCATTTTAAATAAAATACACGCAAACGTAATTCAGGAACCAGACAAAGGCAATATTGCGCGTTATATTCCTGAATTATCACGCGTAAATCCAGAGCGCTTCGGTATGCACTTAAAACTTATTTCTGGTGAAGAATTTGCGGTTGGCGATTCGGAAGTTGGGTTTTCCATTCAAAGTATTTCAAAAGTTCTGACACTAGCCATGGCTATGTCTAAAATTGGAACACATATTTGGGACCGTGTGGATGTGGAACCTTCGGGAAACCCCTTCAACCATTTATCGCTTTTAGAGTTGGAAGAAGGGATTCCCCGGAATCCATTAATCAATTCCGGCGCTATTGTAATTGCTGATATTTTGGTTTCAGAATTGGAAAATCCGAAGGCGGAATTTTTAAAATATGTGCAAGAAATTACTGGTGATGATTCTATTTCCTATAATTTGAAAGTCGCACAATCGGAAAAAGAAACAGGTTTTAACAACTATGCTGCGGCTAATCTTTTAAAATCCTTCAACAATCTTAATAATTCAGTTGATGATGTTTTAGACTTTTATTTCCATCAATGTTCTTTGGAAATGACCTGCTCTCAATTAACAAAAGCCTTCTTTCTATTTGCCAATAAAGGGAAATGTTTAGCACAAGTGGCACGCATTACAAAAAGTCAAGCAAAACGCATTAACGCCATTATGCTTACTTGTGGTTTTTATGACGAAGCTGGCGAATTTGCCTTTGAAGTTGGACTACCCGGAAAAAGTGGTGTTGGTGGAGGTATTGTGGCTGCATTACCGCATGAGTTTACCATTTCCGTTTGGTCGCCCGGATTAAATGAACGTGGTAATTCTAAATTAGGCATGCAAGCGCTTGAGCAATTTACAACGCTTACCAATCAATCTATTTTTTAATAAACAGTTCTAAATTTAGCCATGTCGGCAATAGAAAACAAACATAGAATACTTATTTTAGGTGCTAGTGGCTTTATAGGAAATGCCCTTTATAAAGAACTCTGCTCCTATTTTAAAACATTTGGCACCTACCGAACATCCAAACGTGAATTTGAAAAAAATCAACATTTTTTTCAATATGACGTTGAAGAAGATGATGTGTTTGAAATTTTAGAAATCGTTAAACCAACGATTATTATTTCAGCACTTCGTGGCGATTTTAATGCACAAGTTATTGCGCATTCTCATATAGCACAATATTTACAAATGCATAAAAGTAAATTGCTGTTTTTATCATCAGCCAATGTATTTGATTCCTATAGTAAATACCCAAGTTATGAAAGTGATAAAACCTTAAGTGATAGTGTTTATGGACATTTCAAAATAAAAATTGAAAACATGCTATTGCGCTTGCCAAAGCGTCAAGTTGCCATCATTAGATTACCGATGGTTTTTGGAAATCAGTCGCCTAGAATAACCGAAATAAAAGAATTCATTAAAAATAAAGAAGCCATTGAAGTCTTTCCAAACCTGATTATGAATATTGCCACAGATGTGAAATTAACACAGCAAATTCATTATATCATTAACCGAAATAATAGTGGCGTTTTTCATATTGGCAGTACGGATTTGGTGCACCACGACGAATATATTTTAGAAATTATAAACTCGCTAGGTTTTGAAAACGTGCTTCTTAAAAACGTTTATACCACTAATGACGATCGCTATTTAGCCGTTTTACCAAAATATAATCTATTACCAAAACATTTACAGTTTACGAGTAAAGATTTTATATCAGAAATAGAAATTTAGTTGTTTTTCATTCGTAATTTAGCTATATTCTTAACACTATAAAAACACATACTATGAGTAAATTATCAGAAGAAGATATCGAGAAAAAATTATTGCGTTTTCCAGATTGGGAATATAGCGACAACGCCATCCATGCGGAATTTGAATTTGAAAATTTCAAAGATTGCTTTAGTGCTATGAGTCGAATTGCTTTTGAGTGCGAAGCTTTAAATCATCATCCAGAATGGCGCAATGTATATAACGTTTTATACATTACATTATCTACACATGATGAAGAAGGTGTAACAAACAAAGATTTTAAACTTGCACAGGCTATTGACGCTATCGTCGTTCCTGAAGACGATGAGTAAAATTGTAAACCGTAAGCCGTTGTATTTACATTATTTTTTTAAATTTGTCAATAAACAAACTATTACTTTTTAATTCTTAATTCTTAATTATTTTATGGGAAGAGCTTTTGAATTCCGCAAAGCACGAAAAATGAAACGTTGGTCTGCCATGAGTAAAGCGTTTACGCGTATTGGTAAAGACATTGTTATGGCTGTTAAAGAAGGTGGACCAGATCCAGATTCTAATTCCAGGTTACGTGCTGTAATTCAGAATGCCAAATCGGTTAATATGCCGAAAGACAACGTAGAACGTGCCATAAAGAAAGCATCTGATAAAGATCAAGGCGATTATAAAGAAGTTATTTTTGAAGGCTATGCACCTCACGGAATTGCTATTCTTGTAGAAACAGCTACAGATAATAATACCAGAACCGTTGCCAATGTACGCAGTTATTTTAATAAATGTGATGGTAGTTTAGGAACATCTGGTTCCGTTGTTTTTATGTTTGATCATACCTGTAATTTCCGAATTGAAGGCGAAGGTTTAGACCCTGAAGAATTAGAGTTAGAATTTATAGATTTTGGTGCTGAAGAAGTTTTTGCCGATGATGATGGTATTTTAATATATGCNCCTTTCGAAAATTTTGGAGCCATTCAAGCCGAATTAGAAACTAGAAATATTGAAATTCTATCATCTGGTTTTGAGCGTATTCCACAAGTAACTAAAGCCATTAGCCCAGAAGATGCCGCTGATGTAGAAAAACTTCTAGAAAAATTGGAAGAAGATGATGACGTTCAAAACGTGTATCATACGATGGAAGAAAGCACTGACGACTAATTTAAAATCACATGTTATTTTGAAAATAAACCACCTCTTTTTAGTTTTTGCACTTGCATTTTGTTTTTCGACCAGCTTGAGTTTTGCACAAAAAAATGACAAAAAGATACTATATCAGGATTTAGAAGGGGAAAAAATCTGCAAACGAAGATTTAAGAAACGTTTGGATGCAGCATCTTATTTACAAACGCGAGAAACTGAAAGCGTTATTATTAAACAACTACAACCACGAATTGTTGAAGGGCAACTTACATCCATTGCACAAGGGAGTATTTCTAAAATGATTACCTCCATTGAAACTATTCTTCAGCAAAAAATAGATTCCGATAAAAACCTGCTCTTGCATTATTATAAAAAGAATGATGACGCTTTTAAAAAGGATGTTGCCGACTCTTTGTATTGGGGTTTTATGGATAAACATAATTTAGAATTTGCCTCATTTTTAATTGGCAGTAAAGATTCAGGTATAACGCATGATAAAAAAAATCACGTATTTATTGACGACAGTAACTATTTAGAATCCACGATTTTTAACGAATCAGGAATCCAATCATACCACCTTCTTATTAGACCAAATGGTACGTATAAACTATATTATGGTAATTTTGATATAGTCTATACAATAAACGGTATTCTCGAATATTACTAGAATAAAAATTCTCCCAGATCATATTTTTTTTCGAAATGTAACAAATAGTCGCTAAATTCGTCTTAACCTAAAACACGACTATGTTATCTAAACTTAAATTTCTCGCGCTTTTTACAGGGTGCCTTCTTTTAATTCCATCTTCTAATTTCGGTCAAACTATTACTGGAAAAATTTTAGATGATAAGAATGAACCTATTCCTTTTGCTACTATTCAAATTGGTGAAGATTATGGTGTCATTTCTAATGATGAAGGTAATTTTAACATGCGTGTATCTGGTTTTCAATCTACAGATTCCGTTTTTATCTCCTGTATGGGTTATGAAAAAATAGGATTTCAAGTTCAAGAGTTCCAATCCAAAGAATACATTTTAAATGATCTTGTTAATGAACTTTCAGAAGTATATGTTACAGATAGAAAATTAGAAATTGATTCTATTTTATACTATGTGAAAGCAAATGCATCAAAAAACTACAAACTAGATCAAACAGCTTTCAAAATGTTTGGAAGACGTACTGAATATGTGGATGGCAAAGCAGCTGATTTTGAAATAGAAAAATCGTCTAATTTCAAGAAAAATCAATTAGATGCTTTTAATAAAGATTTTGATGAATTAGAACAATCCCTTCTAAATAACGAATCCAAACAGTATACAGATATGGTTTCCACACTGTATATAAAAGATGCTAAAAACGCCAAATTAGAAGTTGAAAAAGCGGTTAAGCTTCTAGATGAAAGTAATGAGCAATCATTAGAAAAAATGACCGATAAAGGTAATGATATTGTACTGAAACACTTGGACAAAAGTAAAGTGTACACCGTAAAATCCGGTTGGTTTACCGTTTCAGATTCCGTGTCTCTTGATAATAGAAGTGATAAGGTTTCAGATTCTATAAATGCGGTTCGCTTTGTTCGCGAAGCGGCATTCAACATGGTAAAAGAAGTAAATCCTATTACGGAGGATCCGGAATTAGATTTTATTACCGATACCCGAAAATATGATTATGAGCTTAAAGGTTTAACCTTTTTAGACACTGAAATGGTTTATATTATAAACTTTAAACCGAGACGTGGATCAGCAAATTACCAAGGAACCATGTATGTTTCCAATCAAACCTTTGCGGTATTACGCGCCGATTATGCATTCTATCCTGGACGCGTAGGCGAGAAAATTAATTTACGCTTAATACTAGGAATTAAATTTATTGAAAATAATAAAGCAGGTTCTGTAGCTTACAAAAAAAATAGCGATGGTTACTATTATCCATATTATATAAAAAGTGAATCCGACCGCTATTTTTATATCAATAGACCTATAAAGTTTATTGAAAATGAGAATAGACGTAATAAAACAGCCTTTAATTTTAAGGTTGAAGGAACTTTCAAAGAGCGTACTGAAATATTAATGCTGGATGTAAATGCGGTGAATTCCTCTGATTTTGAAACGGTTCAAGAAGGCAAAACCATGAATTATGAAACGATTAAGAAATACGATTCCTCAATCTGGAAAGATTATAATGTGTTAGAACCGCTTCAGGAAATGAAAGATTTTAAGGTGGAGGATTAGTTGCACTGGAGAATAATCCCTTGAAAAATATACCTTTGTCTAGATAATTTTAATTTATCGATAATTTGTATTTACGTCACATTTTTGTGTATGGTTTTGCAGTACCGATAAATAAATGTTTAAAAAAAACATCGCCTGATTATTTTAAGAATAAGCAGCAACTTTCCCTTCCACGCCTTCAAAAAAGGCTTTCATAAATTTGAAATCTGCTTCTAAATCGTCGGTGGGATAAAATGGTTCGGAAATCTTATTTTGCTTGTTCTTAAAGTCTAATGTAAACATGATGATTGGCACGTTTGCTGCCTTAGCAATATAGTAAAAACCGGTTCGCCATTCGGTCACTTTTTTTCGGGTGCCTTCTGGAGCAAGTGCCAAACGAAATTCGTCATGGTCATTGAATAATTGCGCAATGGCGTCTACTTTATTTTGTTTATTTCCACGGTCTATGGGCGCGCCTCCAATGGCTTTTAAATACCATCCTATTGGGCCAATAAACAATTCTTTTTTGGCTATGAAATTAGATTTAACATGTGCTACTTGACGTAACAATACACCAATATAAAAATCATGCCAACTGGTATGTGGCACAGCAATAAGAACAGCCTTTTTTACGGTATCTTGTGAGAATGTTACATTTCCAGTAATTCGCCAACCTAGCAGTTTAAAATAAATAAATTTAGCTAACCTGCGCATACTACATTTTAGAATAAAGGTCGCGTAATTTTTGGCGCGTAATCACTTTTTGCCAGTTTTTACCAATGGCATTTTCCCAAAGCGGTTCTAGACTTAAAGCCACATCAATCATAATGTCGAATTGCTCATCTGATAAATTGGCACAAATACCTTGTGGAATATTAATGTTGTGTTTAGCACGCATTTTTTTATACATGGCAACACCTTCTGGGTAATATTCTTCTAAATGTTCAAAAACAATACAGTTTCCAACACCATGTTTAACACCTAATAAATAACCTAAACCATAACTCATAGCATGGGCAACACCAACTTGCGAATAGGCAATACTCATGCCTCCATGCCAGGAAGCCATCATTAATTTATCGGCAGATTCCTTTTCATCTAAATTATCTTCTAGAAAAATTTCTTTGCAAAGTTCTAATGCTTTTTCGCCATAACTTTCGCTAAAAGCATTTAAATAAGTTCCTTTTAAGGATTCAATACAATGTACATAACAATCCATTCCAGTGTAAAACCATTGGTCTTTTGGAACGCCCACAGTTAATTCTGGATCCAGAATAACTTGATCAAAAGGTGTATAATCACTATTGATACCTAATTTTCTAACAGGTCCTGTTAAAATGGTTGTTCTAGAAACTTCGGCTCCTGTTCCTGAAATAGTAGGAATACCAACATGGTAAATAGCTGGATTTTTTACTAAATCCCAACCTTGATAATCTTTAGATTCTCCTTCGTTTGTAATCATGATAGCCACAGCTTTTGCCATATCCATAACGGTTCCGCCGCCAATACCAATAATTCCTGAAGGTCGTTGTTTACAAGTAAGGATAATGTCTTCAACTAACGCATCTACTTGTGTTGTTTTAGGTTCTTCGTCAGCAGAAATAAAAATAACACGATCATCATAAGCCAATGGAATTCGACCTGAAAATGTTGCCTTTTTCTCAAAAACATCATCAACTAAAAAAATAAATGGTGCAGAAACACTTAATCGCTTTGGCGCAATGATATCCTCTAACTGACTAAAACTTCCTCGACCAAAAACAACTCGAGACACCATTGGGTAATTCTTGTAACTCATGTAATATTGTTCTGAAACAGCTTATCAAATGGGACTTATTTGACTCCCTGTTTAATTAATCTTTCCTTATATATTTTACTGTAGATTTCAATTGATAAATATCGCTATAATTATTGAAATCAACAGACACTATTTCAACAATTCCAGTAATTCATTCAAACTTTTAACTGTTTTATATGCTTTTCCGTTTGTTTCATGCTCGGTAACTTGCTCATGAATCCATGTGGTATGAAAAGGCACATGAACAGCATGCGCTTTTAAATTTACCAATGGCAATATATCCGACTTTAATGAATTGCCTATCATTAAAAATTGGGATGGCTTAATATCCAAATGGTTTAAAANCCTGGAATAATTGGCTTCTTTTTTATCACTTAATACTTCAATATGATGAAAATAATCTAACAAACCCGATTTTTCTAATTTCCTTTCCTGATCTAATAAATCTCCTTTTGTAGCTACAATTAATCGGTATTTTTTTGATAATTCTTTTAACACATTCTCAACACCATCCAACAACTCAATAGGTTTCTCAAGCATATCTTTTCCAATATCCAAAATACCTTGTATCGTTTTAGCCGATACATTGTTGTTGGATAATTCAATAGCTGTTTCTACCATAGATAATACAAAACCTTTAATTCCATAGCCATAAAGCGGCAAATTTCTCATATGCGCTTTAAATAGTTCTTGGTCTATTTTATTTAAGGTTTCATAAGGCGCTAATAGTTTTCCAAAAGCTACTTCGGCATCGCGAAAGTAGGTTTCATTGACCCAAAGCGTATCATCAGCATCAAAGCCTATTACGTGTATGTTGTTATAATTTATTTCCACAGTTTATTGGCTAGTTCTAAATCTTCAGGTGTATCAATTTCAACACCTTGAACATCGGTCTCTACCATCTTTATTTTTTTACTATACTCTAAATACCGAATACATTCAATTTTTTCTGATGCTTCCAAAGGCAACATCGGTAAACGGTAAAAATCTAAAAGTGCTTGACGTCTAAATGCATAGACACCTTTATGTTTATAATATTTAACGGCTACGTCCTTATCTCTTGGAAACGGGATAGGACTTCTTGAAAAGTATAAAGCAAAATTATTATTATCAACAATAACCTTAACGGTATTTGGATTGGTAATCTCGTCCCACTCCTGAATATGAACCATTAAAGATGCTAAATCAATTTCTTTTAGTGGATCATCATTAAAAACAGCGATTAGTTTTTTAAGCGAAGCTACTTCGGTAAAAGGCTCATCACCTTGAACATTAACTACAATATCTACATCGTCCATAAATTCGATAGCTTCCGCAATTCTGTCGCTTCCACATTCATGTTCCTTTTTGCTCATAATGGCTTTTCCGCCGTTATTTACAATCTCATTATAAATAATTTCACTATCTGTAACCACAAATACATCATCAAATAATTGGGTATTAACGGTTGCTTCGTAGGTTCGTAAAATTACCGTTTTGCCTGCTAAATCTTGCATGAGCTTACCCGGAAATCGGGAAGCTTTGTAACGCGCAGGAATCATGGAAATTATTTTCATTTGTTCTTTTTATAACTTTAATATAAAACAAGCAGGTCACTAATAATCATTTCTTTGAATGATAAAAAATTTAGCCCGTTTGCAACATATAAAAAATAGTCATTACTAGTTTCAAAAATAGGATATTTAAACCTGATTTTGGGGTTTAGAAGTCTTAAACTTTCTAAAAATTTTGAATGATAAGGCTAAAATAACAAGGACTAAAATTAAGGCTAATACAGGAAGTACAAGTGAAATAATGGTCATAAAAACGGCCATAACCGTTTCAATAGTAGAAACAATAGGATTTGCAAAACCTGCCGAAGTTGCTGTAGAAGCTAATCGTGTAACGCTAGATGTGCTGGCAATGGCAGTTGCTGAACCACCTCCTGCAATAATAGCTAAAGACCAGGTTACCACAGGATTTAAATCTATAGTTGTGGAAACCACAATAGCTGTTCCGGCAATGGCTGCTAGTGGAATAGCTATGGTATCTAATAAATTATCGAGAAACGGAATATAATAGGCGAATATTTCAAACAAAGTCGCAACACCAAAGGTAATAACGGCCGTTAAACTTCCTAACCACAGCCAAGACGTATTTAACTCCAAAACATTAAAATAAGCTGATAAACTTAAAGCAAATAGCGGTACAAAAACCCGAAAGCCAACAGAAGCGGCTAACCCGATACCCAAAAATATACTTAATATAGTTTCTAATGTCATGGATTACCGTTTTATTCTTGAAAAAAATCGTCTTTAAAACCAATAAGATACAACTTTTCTTTAGCTCTGGTAATAGCTGTATACAACCATCGTAAATAGTCTACTGTAATACCATCGGGTAAATAAGGTTGCTCCACGAACACCGTGTTCCACTGTCCACCTTGCGATTTATGACAGGTAATAGCATAAGAAAACTTAACCTGTAACGCATTGAAAAAATTATTGTTTTTAACACCTAAAAACTTTTTATAACCACTCGTTTCATGCTCATAATCTTTCATCACTTCTTGATATAAGCGATTGGAATCTTCATAAGGCAGCGAAGGTGTTTCTGCAGAAATAGTATCTAGTAATAATACGGTTTCAAAGGGTGTCATCCGTGGATAATCTATCATTCGGATTTTTACTTCTGCAAAACGAAAACCATATAATTCTTTAATACTAAAAATTTCCAATATTTGAATAATATCGCCATTAGCAATAAATCCAGCATCCGAATTTGGTTTCACCCAGAAATAGTTGTTTTTCACAACCATGAGAAAATCACCAGATGACAATTCGTTTTCATTAAACAAAATCCGATTTCTAATTTGCTCATTATACATATTAGCACGTTTGTTACTACGCACAATAATGGCGGTCTCTTCATTACCCAAATCACTATAGGAATCGTTAATAGCGTCCATTATTTCATAACCATCTACAAGCCTAACAATGTCTTTAAAGCCTTTTAAATTAAATTTAAAGGTGTCTAAAAATGGTTTGTCCAACATTTCGCGCAAATTGGTAGCATTTACTAAAATTCCAGAATCTTGTTCTTGACGCATCACTTCATCCAATTCCATTCTGGTAACGGATTTGTTATAGGTTAATTCCAAAATGTTTTCGTCTAAAGCGGGGCTTAAATCCAATTTCACAGGAGGTAATTGTGCTGTATCTCCAATAAGCAGTAATTTACATTGATGACCAGAATACACGTAACTCATTAAATCATCCAGCAAAGAACTACCATCGGAAAATTTAGAATCGCTTGGTGAATCTGGAATCATAGACGCTTCATCCACAATAAAAATGGTGTTTTTATGCTTATTTGGTTGCATGACAAATTTAACGCTTCCTCCTTTTTCTTTTTTAGGAAAATATATTTTTTTGTGAATGGTAAACGCTTCTTTATTAGAATAATTAGAGATTACTTTGGCTGCACGACCTGTAGGAGCAAGTAAAACGGCACTTTTTTTTGCCTTCCATAAATTGGCTACAACCGTACCAATAATGGTTGTTTTTCCAGTTCCTGCATATCCTTTAAGCAGATACAAGTCGTTTTTTTTCTCTGAAAAAATAAATTCTGATAATTGCTGTAAAACAATGTCCTGTTTTAGGGTTGGTTGAAACGGAAACTGTTGTTTTACAAGCGAATAAAATTCATTAGAATTCATTAATAAAGAAGGTTTTTTAAATTTAAGACAAAGATAACAATGATTTTTAGCCTCATTGGCTTTTACGATTAAAAAAAAATTGTAGATTTGCGTACAACCTTAATTCATTTTAATTAAAAACTATGTTAACAATAATTCTAATAGTAGTTGCGGTAATCGTCCTGACCATTGGTTTAGTTTGGCTTGTAGATAAATTTATACCGTCAAAGTTTAAACCAGTACTCATTGTTTTACTTTGGGTACTTATTGCCTTTTTAGGGTATCAAACATTTATGTCTGTTTACAAACCTATCCAATTTAACCAAGAAAAAGATAAACGATACGCAGAAGTTATTGAGCGTTTAATTGATATTCGTGATGCGCAATTAGCACACAGACAAGTAACTGGTGTTTTTGCACCCAATTTTGATAACTTATTAAAGTTTATCGATACGGCTAAATATACCATTACGCAACGTCGTGATACTTTGGTATTAGACGAAGAGATGACAAAACGTTATGGTGGTGTTGAAACCATGAAGGAATTAACATTAATTGATACATTAGATTTTGTTTCTGTTAGAGATTCTTTATTCGGAAAGTCTACACGTTATCAAGATATGATGAATGTTCCTGTAGGAAAAGAAGGCGAAAAATTTAAAATGAACGCAGGGTTTTTAGAAACCGACGATGTTAAAATACCCGTATTTGAAGCTTTTGTTAAAAAAGCAATTGTTTTAGATGACCAAGATATAGATTTAATACTTCAAGAAAACGAAGTAATTTCTGTAGATGCAGTGAATGGTGATGCTATTCGCGTTGGATCTATGACAGAAGTTAAAACAAATGGTAACTGGCCAAAAACTTATGGTGCTAACGAGTAATAACGCACATATAAAAAGTAATAAGAACTTGTCCATTCAAATTAGTTTGAATGGACTTTCTTTTTGTGTTTTGAATACAGAAAGCAATACCATTGTGTTTTTAAAAGAAATTTCTACAGAAAAACGCGAAACACCTTATAAAATCCTCGATTTATTAATTGAAGCTTTTGAAACCGAGAAAGCACTTCAAACATCATTTAATGATATTCAGGTTATTCATGAAAATGAATTAGCTACATTGGTTCCAGAAATTCTATTTCAAGAAGAAAATCTGGCTGATTATTTAAAATTCAACTCTAAAATATTACGATCTGATTTTATTAGTTTTGATAAAATAGAAAGCAATAAAAGCGTGAATGTTTATGTGCCTTATGTAAACATCAATAATTATATTTATGAGCAATTTGGTGCGTTTTCATATAAACATTTCTCAACGGTTTTAATCCAACAGATTCTAGAACAAGAACAGGGCGAAATAGATACCAAAATGTCTGTGCATGTTCAAAATACACATTTTGAAATTGTGCTTATAAAACAAGGTAAGCTCCTACTCTACAACAGTTTTGAATACGCTACCAAGGAAGATTTTATTTACTACGTTCTCTTTACTGCGGAACAATTACAACTCAATCCAGACACCTTAATTCTCCTGTTTTTAGGAAACGTTACAGACAATGATGCGTTGCACACAATAGCATACAAATACATCAGACATATTCGTTTTGCCAAGCGAAACGACCGTTTCAAATATTTAGAAAAACCGAAAAGCAATCATGCTTTTTTTACATTAATACATAGTTTATAATGCGCATTGTATCAGGTCAATTTAAAGGCCGAAGAATTACAGCTCCTAAAAAATTACCCGTTCGGCCAACCACGGATATGGCGAAAGAAGCCTTATTTAATATTTTAAACAACCTGTATTATTTTGATTCCGTTTCCGTATTGGATTTGTTTTCAGGAACCGGAAATATCAGTTACGAATTTGCTTCTAGAGGCACGGAGAGTATTACAGCTGTTGACGAAAATTTTAGTTGTATCAAGTTTATAAATGAGACAGCAGATAGTTTTGACATGTCTATAAACACCATTAAAAGTGATGTGTTTAAATATTTAGAAAAAGCCAACAAGCCATTCACGATCATTTTTGCCGATCCACCTTATGATTTTCCATTGGAAGAGTTCAGCAAAATTCCAGACTTAGTATTTAAAAACAACCTATTAGAATCCAATGGTGTGCTAGTTGTAGAACATTCCAAACATACTAAACTTTCCGAATTAGAACATTACAGCCATTCCAAAAGCTATGGCGGCAATATGTTTAGCTTTTTTCAAATAGCGTCTGAGGAGGAAGAATAATAGCTTGAAACAGGCTAAACCAAACAGTATATAAAAACAAAGCTCCTTGAAAAGCAAGGAGCTTGTTTATGTAAGTAAATCTATAAGCCGAATTCTGTACTTTCTAATTAAAACTAAAAAGCCCTTATCATTTATCTGGATGCATTGTTACCAATACATTCTAGCTGCCTACCCTCCAACAATCGCACGTGCCGCACTCAAACGTTGGTATACATGACATTGCACCACATAGAGTTTACCTGGTTTCACTACAGCATAACCTGTACATACTTTCTGTTGCACTTTTCCTAACCTCACGGTTGGTGGCTGTTAGCCACTATGTTTGCACTATGGTATTCGGACTTTCCTAACCAAAACTAGTTTGGTTCGATAAGGCGATTTACTTGTATGCAAAATTACGATAAAGTCTTTTAGGTTTTTTAATGAAGATGCGTTTTATTTTAAAAGTTTGCTTGAGGTTTATTAGAAGCAACGTTGCGTTTTTGAGAACGTATATTTTAAAGTGCCGTTCGTCAATTTTTATTTGTTATATCTGCATGTTAGGCAACGTTTTTTATTTCATTCAGTTCAAAGAACCGATTGATTTTGGTTAATAATTCAGTTTTATCCTTATTTTTTCTATCAGATAATTTAGTTCATCTTTTAAATCAGCCTCCATTTCAGCGCTGGTATCAGCTCGATAAGACTCAGTAAGTATTTCAAATGCGTTTTGTAGCGTTTCTTGTTTTTCTTTTTTATTTGTGATATCGCTTATTATTTGCGCTGTTAGAGTATCATATTCGTTTTTTGGTGCTCCATTAAGAATCAGGTTTAGTATATCAAACTCATTTGTTATATCTCGAGCTATTTTAAGTTTTTCATTCAAAGTTTTTTTCGTCTCGTTTGATTTTAAAATCGGTACATAAAAACCCCAAATATTCATTGAAAATTCACCAGCTAAAAATTCAATCCTTTTATCGTTAATATCTATCCAATATTTTTCCAGTATATGTTCTTGAAAATATTTTGGGTGATTGACTTTTATTTTGTCATAATTGGTTTCCCATTCATATTTCCATATGTCTATTCCTTCAATTTCACAATATTCTCCTTCAGGAATGGTTTTATGATGCTTCCAGTTATTTTTCATTCTAAATTACAGGTAACTCGTTATATAGTAACTTGTATCACTTATATCCCGTAAATAGGTCAGGATATCCTACGTTTTGAGTTACTGTTATCCTGTAAATATAATTTATTTTAGATAAAATCTTAATGATGCAAATTGCCATTGTTACTAAACGAGTCCTTTTTTAAATATTACGTTTTCTAAAATTTCAGGATAAAACCACGTTAGCATGTTTTTCTACAAACTAAAGAAAACAAATACTTCTCAAAAGTTTATTACTGTTAATAACTCCTATTAAATTAACAAGACTTTGATGTGATTTACCAGTGGATTTTTTAACTTTGTTAGACCGTAGGTTTGCGCCTAAAATAAGCAAACCCAATAGTATCCATGGAGCACTTTGTAGTATCAGCACGTAAATACAGACCACAAACGTTTAAGGACGTTGTTGGTCAGCAGGCTATTACAAACACCTTATTAAATGCCATTGAAAACAATCATTTAGCGCAAGGTTTATTATTTACAGGTCCACGTGGTGTTGGTAAAACAACATGTGCACGTATTTTAGCCAAAATGATTAATAGTGATGGCACCGAAAAAGAGGATGAGGATTTTGCTTTCAACATTTTTGAACTGGATGCAGCTTCTAATAACTCGGTTGATGATATTAGAAATTTAACCGATCAGGTTCGGATTCCACCACAAGTCGGAAAATATAAAGTCTACATTATTGACGAGGTTCATATGTTGTCTCAAGCAGCTTTTAATGCATTTTTAAAGACTTTAGAAGAACCACCAAAGCATTGCATTTTTATTTTAGCAACTACGGAAAAGCATAAAATTATTCCAACCATATTATCGCGTTGCCAGATTTTCGACTTTAAACGTATAACTGTTAAAGATGCGAAGTCTTACTTAAAATATATTGCCGACGAACAAGGCATTACGGCTGAAGATGATGCCTTACACATCATTGCTCAAAAAGCCGATGGTGCTATGCGTGATGCCTTATCTATTTTTGATCGTGTGGTGAGTTTTTCAGGTAAAAATTTAACACGCCAAGCCGTAACAGAGAACTTAAATGTCCTGGATTACGAAACCTATTTTACGAGTACCGATTTAATTCTTGAAAATAAAATCCCTGAATTGCTATTACAGTTTAATAGTATTTTATCCAAAGGATTTGATGGTCATCATTACATTGCAGGATTAGCATCTCACTTTAGGGACTTATTAGTTTGCCAAAATCCAAGTACTGTTGAATTACTGGAGGTAGGCGAAGAAACGCAAGTCAAATATTTAGAACAATCGCGAAAAGCAAGCCAAGCACTTTTATTTGAAGGTATAGATCTAGCTAACGATTGCGATCTGAAATACAAGTCCAGTAAAAACCAACGATTACTCGTTGAACTCTGCCTTATGCAACTTGCCTCTATCACTTTCGATGGAGAAAAAAAAAATTCTAAAAACTTTATAATTCCACCGAGTTACTTTGCGAAGATTGGTATCAAGCCAATTCCAGTAAATAAACAAGCTGTTGCCAGTAATCAACCGACTACACCAACCAAAGCTGAACCGGTTTCTGTTGAAAATAAAACAACCAATCAACCAGTCCATAAAGTTGAAGAAACGCGACCAGTCTTAACATTGGACGCTAAAAAGAAAACAACGTCTGGATTATCATTAAAAAGTATTCGTGCTAAAAAAGAACATCAAATCCGACAAATGGATGTCGTTATAGATGAAACGGATTTACCGAAGGATACTTTTACCGAAGAACAACTTATAGCTGTTTGGAATGTATTTGTAAAGGAATTGGAAGCGACCGGAAAATTCAATTTGGCGTCTATATTATCCATTGATGTACCTAAAGTAAAAGGAAATGCCATTCAACTTGAATTTCCGAATGCGACCAATAAAGTGGAAGTTGAAAGGGAATCGTATGATTTGTTAAGCTATATTAGAAAAGAGCTTAATAATTACGATATTCATTTAGACATTTCCATCAACGAAGAAATGGAAAAGCAATATGCTTATACCGCCGAAGAGCAGTTTGAAAAACTCAAAGAAAAAAACCCAGCAATTGATGTCTTGAAAAAGACCTTCGGGTTAGATTTTTAAAGCCTTATGAAATATACGAGCCTATTTATATTATTTGCTAGTGCCATGATTTTTGCAGCTTGTGATGGTCGTGATCGGTTGCATAAAACACCGCAAGAAATTTTACATGAAACCGAGTTATTAGATTCGTTTTCTGAAAACAGCATCTACATACCTGCAGGATATGCGGAAAAAATTACTGATACAATTTTTAGTAACGGTTACAATATTCATATAAAAATGTATAGTGATCTGGAAAATTATATTACAGTTATTTCAGGTAAAGAAACAACGAATTACAGAGATTTTAGTTTATATATTAAAGTCATTAAGGATGGGAAGATTATAATGGATAAAACATTTAATAAACAACATCATATGATTTATGAATCAGCCAGTATAGATTTAAAGACGAGTTATTTACGAGATTTTTGGATTTCTATTGATGATAAACATTATAAAGATAAAAACACACCTGTTATTAATTTCGAATATTATTCCCCTATTTCAAAAGAAACTGAAGTAATGTCTGTTATTGCTTTGGATGGTAGATACGATTTTGAAGTGAATTAAAAATAATAAACATGCTAGGACTAAAATTACCTACAGACCCAAGATGGGTAAATATTGTAGAAAAGAATATTGAAGAAATACTAACGGATCATGCTTACTGCGAGCAAAAAGCAGCAAGTACAGCCATTTCACTTATTGTTGGTTTTCCAGAATACACGGAATTAGTGCAAGAAATGATTGCTTTGGTAAAAGAAGAAATTAGTCATTTTAAAATGGTTCACGATCGGATTTTAGATCATGGTTGGACTTTGGGTCGCGATCGTAAGGATGAGTATGTTATAAAACTGATTACCTTTTTCCCTAAAGGAGGCAGTCGTACAACACAACTAGTCCACAGATTATTATATGCTGCTTTAATTGAAGCCAGAAGTTGTGAACGTTTCCGTTTGCTTTCGGAAGAGTTAGAAGATAAAGAACTAGCAGAATTTTACAGAAAATTGATGGTGAGTGAAGCCAATCATTATACCATGTTTTTAGGTTTTGCAAGACAATATGGTGATCGGAATGAAGTTGATAAAAAATGGAATGATTTATTAGACTACGAAGCCAACATTATGAAGGATTTGAGTAAATCCGAAACTATTCACGGTTAAAACAAAAAACTCCAATACTAAAAAGCATTGGAGTTTTTAAAGAATATAATTGGTTAATTAGTTAAATTTTTACACCAATACCGATTTGGATGTTGGTATTTTTAGCTTCTAAATTAGCTGGATTATCATCTAAAATATTAGTTACACCATAGTGGTATCTTGCATCAATAAAGAATTCATCAGTAATCATAAATTCTAAAGCACCAACACCTGAAAAGCTAAAGTTTCTGTAGCCATCTTCAAATTCGTGTATTTTAACACCTACTAATGGACCTGCACCAAGTGATAGTCTATCACCAATTCTAAATTTTAGTAAAATAGGCGCTTGAATATAATCTACGCGTAAGTTTCTATCTTTAGCACCTTCCGCAGAAAACTGAAGTTCTGGAGCTAATGCAATGGATGCCGATAAATCATATTCACCAAAGAAACCAATAGCAAAACCATTACGGTGCTGATTGTCAAAAGTAGCATCTGGTTCAAAATCTAAATTGGAAACATTAATGCCGGCACGCACACCATACATAGCGTTTTGAGCATAAGAAATAGTAGCAATAATTACAAAAGCTATTAAAAGTAATTGTTTTTTCATGATTATAAAAGTTTTAATGCAATCTTAAAATTGATTTAGTTCTAGCGAATATAAATTATTTTATTAAATATAATATAATTAAAAGACAAACTGCATGTTTTTTACTGTGTATTGCTCGAAACCGTATCATAATAGATGCTTTTAATAATTCCGTCTGCCAAACCAATTTTTGGCACATAAATATCCTTGGCACCACTCCATTTCATAGCAGATAAGTAAATCCGGGTTGCAGGAATAATAACATCTGCACGATCTTGATTTAAATCGAGTTCTGAAATACGTTCTTCATAAGAATACGTTTGCAACATATTATAATAAGACGTTAAATAGAAATAGGTTAAAGGCTTCCCAATGGCTTTACCCGAAATTTTAAATATCTTATTAATGTTTCCTCCAGTACCTAAAACATCTATTTTTTCAAAAGCTTGGGTGTGGGTTTTAATCCACTGCTCCAATTCGTTCCAGGTTTCACTTTTAACAATGTCATTCAATAAACGAACCGTTCCTATTTTAAAAGAACGCGAGGTTATAGATTCCCCATTATGAATCACCGTAAACTCAGTACTTCCACCACCAACATCTACATATAAATAGGTTTTGTTAGCATCAATGTAGGAGTTTAAATCGGTTGCTGCAATAATTGCTGCTTCCTCTTCCCCATTAATAGTATCAATTTTAATTTCGGTTTTATCAAAAATACGATTCGAAATTTTATCGCCATTACTAGCCTCTCGCATCGCAGATGTTGCACACGCTTTATACTTAACCACATTATGAGATTTCATAAGGAGTTTAAAAGCCTGCATGGTATCTAATAATCGTTCGCCATTGTGTTTTGAAATTTTACCTTTCATAAACACATCCGAACCTAAACGAATAGGAACACGAACCAGTGAGCTTTTTTTAAAGCGCGTAGGTTTTCCCTTTTCTTCAATAATATTGGCTATCAGCAACCGAACGGCATTGGAACCAATATCTATTGCTGCATATTTTTTAATGGTTAGCATGCTAACTTTTTAATTTGTTTAAATAATAGTCATATATCGCGAACTGTGCACGAACTATAGGCTCTTTCTTTTCTTTATACTGATTATTTTGCGTTTCATTCAGAATACGTGCCTTGACATTTGCACTCCAAAAAATATCAAAATTGTCTAATAACTCCTGTTTAATATCGTCATCATAAATTGGACAACTAACTTCTACTCTATTTTCAATATTTCTGGTCATTAAATCAGCGGATGAAATGTAGATTTGTGCATCATCATCCGGGCCAAAAATATAAAGTCTGGAATGCTCTAAAAACTTATCTACAATGCTTATTACCTCTATGTTTTCACTCATATTTGGTACACCTGGAATTAAACAGCAAATGCCACGAACAACCATTTGAATTTTAACACCTGCCCGACTTGCTTCATATAATTTATCAACCATTTTATAACTAGATAAACTATTCATTTTAAACCGAATTTGAGCTGGCTTCCCTAATGATGCGTTAATAATCTGCCCATTAATAAGCCTGAAAAATGCTTTTTCCGTATAATGAGGCGAGGTAATGATATGCTTATAGCGGTATATTTTATAATTAATTTCAAAGAAACTAAAGACCTTATTAATGTCCTTCAAAATTTTCTGATTGGCCGTAAATAAGGTGTAATCCGTATAAATTTTGGCAGTAGATTCATTAAAATTTCCCGTACTCACAAATCCGTATCGTTTAATTTTATTTTCTTCTTCGCGCTCAATGACACACATTTTACTATGTACTTTTAAGCCTTGAACACCAAAAATTAAATGCACACCTTCATTTTGCATTTGTTGGGCATAATCAATATTGGCTTGTTCATCAAAACGCGCTTGAATTTCAATAGAAACGGTCACTTTCTTACCGTTTTTAGCAGCATTAATTAAGGAACTGGCTACGTGAGAAATTTGAGCTAATCGATAAATAGTAATCTTAATAGTGGATACTTTAGGATCTAAAGCGGCTTCACGTAAAAACTTAACGATGTAAGAAAACGTGTGATATGGTGTGTGAATTAAATAGTCTTTATGCGCTATAGATTTAAAAATACTTTCCTGAAAACTTAAACCTTTTACAGGTAATGCTTCAATTTTGGAGTACAGTAAATCGGTACGTCCCAAACTAGGAAAATCCATATAATCGCGACGGTTGTGATAACGACCACCAGGAATTTTGCTGTCTGTAGATTCAATATTCATTTTATCCATTAAATAGGATAAGGTAACTTGATCTATGGTTTTATCATAAACGAATCGGACGGGTTCACCAATTTGACGGTCTTTTACACTATCTGATATTTTTTCAATAAAACTTTTACTTAAATCACTTTCCAAATCTAATTCACCATCTCTGGTAATTTTTATCATATGAGCCGAAATGACATCGTAATCAAAAATATCGAAGATTTCATCCAAACAGTAACGCAATAAATCGTCCAACATGATAATATAACTTTTACCATCCTGTTTCGGTAAAACCACAAAACGATCCATAGATTTTGAAATTTCAATAAGTGCATATTGATTTTCATTATCTGTCATACTCAACTTTACAGCTAAATATGCAGCACTATCTTTTAAGTTTGGAAGTTCTACATAATCACTCAAAATAATAGTCACCAAAGCAGGACTCACCTTTTGATGAAAGTAATTTTTTATAAAATCGTGTTGAGACGGTTGAATTTTTTTTTCATTAATAATGAAAATATTTTCGTCTTCGAGTTTCTTATGAATTTTACTTAAAATTTCTAAACTATCACTCTGTTGCTTAATAACTATTTGGGTAATAATATCTAATAATTCATTGGCTTTTATACCTCCAAGTTCACTTTTACCGCCTTTTCCGGCTTCAACAATTCGTTTTACAGTAGCGTAACGCACTTTAAAAAACTCATCTAAATTGTTAGAAAAAATACCTAAAAATCGGAGTCGTTCAATTAACGGAACGGTTTCATCATCAGCCTCTTGTAAAACGCGATCATTAAACTGCAACCAGCTAACTTCTCTGTTTATATAACGGTTTTCTTGTTGTTTCGTCATTAAAAATTTTTAGTTATACTACAAATATATTCTATTGTATGGAATTTTCAGGTATTAATAATTCGTTAAATTGTTTATTATTGGATTGCGTATTTATCCTTTTAAGTCCTTTGGAAAAATAGTACGACTCGTATTTCCCATACCTATTTCTTGCCACGAATCAATATTAAAGGTGATGGTTACCAAACCACAAGTAGGTACATTTTCAATATTTTTATTTCCATATATATTCACAAAATTAGTAATGGCGTCATTATGACCAAATACCATTAGACTGTTTATTTGATTTGAACAATTTTTAATGTGAAAGGTGAGATATTCACCTGAAAAATCATATAATTCATGATTAAAATGGCAAATTTCTGATGGGATATTTAACTTTTTGATAAAAATTTCAGCAGTCGTTTGCGCTCTAACGGCATTACTGGACCACAATAAATCGGGACAAAAATTAGTGCTTTTTAATTGATTAGAAACGTTGTTAGCATCTGTTAATCCTCGCATATTTAATGGTCGAAGAAGATCTGGTAGATTATGCTTCCACGATGATTTGGCATGCCTTACTAAAGTGAGTGTTTTCATGTTTTATCGATTAAAAGTAGTTTTTGTCGTTTAACTGTTGTTTAAATCAGACAAATGACTTACATTGCACCAGAATTTAAAATTAAACGCTATTAATCAACCTAAATTACATGAAAAAATTGACCTACAAAAGACCAAAATCCTAATTTTTTAGAACGTAACATTCGGTTATTCTCAAAAAGCACTGTCGATTAATTATATCTATTTATCGACTAAGTGTTTAGCAAGATCCTTTAATCGAATTTATAAGTGATTTAACATTTTTTTTTGATTGATTGATTTAATCGCATTTTATTTGTGGTGTAAGCTATTAATCAAGATGATCCCAAATCAAACTAAAAAACTTAATCCATTCGCATGCAAGCATGCTCTTCCCTCAATATTTTTTAGCAAAATAAATGTATTGTTGAACCTCAAAAAGGTTTAACTACTATTTAAACGATTTAATTGAACTGATTTTATAGCTTTTGATAATCAATAAGTTAAAGAATTTATACATCAATAATTATGAAAAATAGAATGAACATGACGTTAACATCCGTAGTAATGGTTTGTGCGTTATTAGTTGTTTTCACAAGTAGCAGTTTTGCTCAAGAAAACCCTATCTATCAACTCTCTGATAATACTGACAGCCAAAGTATGTCCAGAACTTCAACACGCGTTACTTCTTATCCAGAAGATTTGCTGTATGATTTGGAACCTTCTGTTTATATTAAAAACAATCAGATAATTGAAGTTACCGAAGGCCAAGCGCCAAAAGTAGTAAAGCTTAAAGACATAAACTCATTCAGCATATTAAGTTCAGACAATGACTTATTTAAGCGTGTTGAGATGATTACTATCAATATTAAATCGGCTTCAGATTTAATGCGTCCTTTTAATGTAGATAACATTAGAGGGTTTGGTAGCCTAAAATATATTTATTTGAAATGTGAATCTTCAGTTACTGAAAGTCAAATACGAAATTTCATCCAACAAGCGGATTCAGAAATTAGTATTTTCTACAAAATATTTAACCGTTCATAAATTTGGTATTAGCTTAATTTAAAGTTACAAAAATGGAAAACTTATACACCTCAAAAACCAAGAACTATAAAACGCAAACTCAATTTGCGTTTGCTGTATTTATGCTATTGGCAGCTACTTTTTATAGTTATAGTCAAGTGCGCGTAAACTTTGAACCTCGAACGTCCATCTACACGCCATCCAAAACTATTTATAATGTAAAAGGAGATTTTACCATGATGGGTAATACCAACTTAACATTAGCTACCTATGGTGACGACACCAATAATGGTGGAAATGACATGAAGTATGTGGATATTGACAACGATGTAAATACATTGAATTCATCATCTGCCACTTTACAATTTTCCCAAGAGAACAACGCTATTCCAGAATGTTCTAATGTGGTGTATGCTGGTTTATATTGGTCTGGTCGAGCTGGCTCAAGTAATACATTTACTGTAACTAAGAACGTGCCAAATGGTACTTTTATAACGGAAACTATTAATACAACCGATGTAATTTATAGTAATGAAAGTATTGATAATACGGACTACTCATTAAATATTTCTAGTTCTGGTGGTACGTACAGATATACATTTACTACACCGGGATCGGGGAATAAGGTTGAATTTATTTACAGAACATCTGGAAATAATGAAACCTTACATGTTTCCGTAAATAATGGTCCAGAGTCTGCAATATCTACAAGTTCAATTGACGATGATAACGCTTATTTAAGTTCACCATACCAAGTATTTTCAGATTCAAATTATACATTAGAAGTTACTAGGTTAAGACTACAATGGACAGATAGAGCTTATGTAAATGTTAATTACACGCAAACAGTTCCTGCTTTATCGGCAATTACCAAAAATTATGATAAGCGTAAAGTTTCCATAAAAGGCCCAACTTCTGGTAGCTATACTGAATTAACAGCGAATGCAACCGATATTTATTACCCAACAAATTCAGATGATTATATGTATTCGGCTTATGCTGAAATTACAGATTATGTAAGAACTAATGGATTAGGAGAATATTTTGTAGCTGATTTAGCTTTAAGAGAAGGTGATCCTGACGGAACTGGCTACTATGGTGGCTGGGGAATGGTTGTTGTTTACGAAAACACAAAAATGAAATGGCGTGATGTGACTGTTTTTGACGGTCATGCTTATGTTGTTTCTGGTAACAATAATCAATACACTATAGGTGTTAATGGCTTTAACTCCACGCAAAATGGCGATGTTAATGTTAAGTTAGGTGTTATGGGTGGTGAAGGCGATGTTGGTTTTTCCGGTGATACATTCCAAATTGAAAATAGAAACTCAGGAACTTATACCTCATTAAGTCATTCTGGAAATAATACTAATAACTTTTTTAAATCTTCTATCAACACGGGAGGAAATCCTAGAAACCCACAATTATTGAATAATACAGGTGTTGATATTAGTATGTTTAATATTAACAATACGAACAATGCTATTATAAATAATAATCAAACTAGTACATCATTTAAATACTTTACGAATGGTGATACATACTCTATTTTTAATGTAACGTTTGCTGTTGATGCTTATATTCCAGAATCCGAAGGAATATTATCTGCAAATACAATTAATGGTGTAGCCGTAGGTAGTGGTAACTTAACAGTCCAGCCAGGTGATACTATTGAATACGGTGTTGAAATTAGAAACCGTGGAACAGAAGCTATTAATAATGGTCGATTGGTTATTCCAATACCTTTTACGTCATCTTTTGTACCAGGAAGTATATCTTATAATGAATACAATCCATTATTCCAGTCCTCCACTCCTTATTTTGATCCAAATGAAGGTGCTACAGGAGCTGTTGTCTGGGATATGGCATTTATTCCATTAAACCCGTTGAACTTGGCCGAACTAATGGCTGATATTTCATTTGAAATTACATCAACAACAGACTGTTCTATTTTAGTTAACAATAATTGTACACCAAAAATTGTAATAGTTGGTGGTAATATTTCAGGTACGGGTAATGTTTCGCAAACAAATTATTCATTGCCATTAATACAAGGTTATCAAGAAGCTGGAGTATGTCAAGGGGAACCTAATACCGCTCCTATTGAAATTGATATCGATTCGGAACAATATATTTTAGATAATTGTACAGGTGTATCGGTTCAACGAGATTTCTTTTATTGTAGTTTTGAAGGTAATACAATTCCTGTTTCTGAAGTGTCTGGAAACTTTCCTCCTGGAACACAGTATTACGATTCATTTCCTATTACACCATCTACAATACAGTACAATCAGAATAACCCATTCCCAGCCACAATAGGCGTATCTACTTATTACGCTATCCCTCCAGGTCAAGGCGGTTGTAATTATATTTTTACCATTGAAGTGAATGATATTTTAACAATACCAACAACTAGTAATGTAACCTATTGTTTAGGAGAAACCGCTTTACCATTAACGGCTACAACTTCTGAATCTAATTACATATTATTATATTATACTAATAATAACCCGGCTACGCCTGGTCAAGTGTCTATAACACCATCTACAAGTACTGCTGGTGTTTTCACATATTATGTATCTGAAGGACCAAGTAATTCCTGTACTGGAGAACGTACACCAATTACGGTCACAGTACTTGATCCTATTACAATAACGTTAGATAGTGTAACAAATACAGGATGCTCTGGAAATGATGTTGGAGCAATTAATATTTCTGTATCTGGTGGAACTGGAAATTATACCTATTCTTGGGATGATGCCTCTAATGCCACCACTCAAGATCTTTCTGGATTACCAGCTGGAACATATACAGTAACCGTAAATGATACAGATTCAAATTGTTCAGCAACTGATAGTTTTGAAATTATTGTTGAAGATACAGCTCCACCTACAATTACAGCCCCAACCGATGTAAGTTTAGAAGGTTGTGCGGCTGAAGATATTACAAATGGAGGTTTAACAGCTTTGGCTTTTTCTGAAACTGAGGTTACTATAACTGAAGCTGAATATTTAGCTGAAGGTGGTACTTTTTTAGAAGATAATGTGGCTAGTATTACATATCAAGATATTGCAACAGGCTCATGCCCTATTACAATAAAAAGAAATTTTACAATCACAGACAATTGTGAGCAATCGGCAGCGGCAATTCAAACCTTTACTATTNCCTCACCTGCCGTTGTAGTGAATACACCTGATAATGCTACAGCTGATGCTTGCGATTATGCAAGTCAAGCGGAAGTTGATACAGCCTTCAATACCTGGTTAAGCGGATTTACCGTTTCTGGTGGCTGTAATGCAACTGGTGATTACGGAACGCCTACGGCTCCACTTTTATGTGAAGGTGGTACTACAACAGTAACATATACAATTACGGATCTTTGTAATCCGTCTACTATTGAGAGAACATTCTCTATCACAGCGCCTGAAGCCGTTGTAGTGAATACACCTGATAATGCTACAGCTGATGCTTGCGATTATGCAAGTCAAGCGGAAGTTGATACGGCTTTCAATACCTGGTTAAACGGTTTTACCGTTTCTGGTGGCTGTAATGCAACTGGTGATTACGGAACGCCTACGGCTCCACTTTTATGTGAAGGTGGGACTACAACAGTAACATATACCATTACGGATCTT